>Ga0207646_10000413_pt1 | contig 57255 bp, 51 predicted proteins | sample KBSK5502metaG_FD_184343 | JGI IMG/M metagenome (GOLD analysis project Ga0207646, IMG submission 184343) | Corn, switchgrass and miscanthus rhizosphere microbial communities from Kellogg Biological Station, Michigan, USA - KBS K5-50-2 metaG... | ecosystem: Host-associated > Plants > Roots >... | reverse complement strand
TTGTCTGAGCAGAGCCAGCTCTCCTGCCACGTGCGGCGTGGCAGACGAAGTGCCGTTAAAGTTTTCCACCCCATTCCCAGTGAAAGGCTTAGCCACTCCGACAACTTCAGCTGGTGCCGAAACGTCGGGCTTCGTCGCGCTATCGGGCAGCCGGGGACCGCGCGAGCTATAAGTCGGAATTGTGTCCGGCGCAGCCAGCGATGGAATAACTTGTGCCCCGCTGTCATTGTTAATCGTGACGTTGACCGGATTTGTCGGCACACCAGTCGTCGCATCAAAGCCTCCCGCAGCGGTGTTGATTGTATCGCGATCGTTCCGCGAAATCATCACGTCAACGATTGCGGGCTGGCCAGCCGTGCTCATGACAATCGGAACAGAGCAGTTCGGGTTGCAAGTGAAGTTGTCGACAATGACCGCGATCGCACCGGCGTTGAAGGCTTGTTGAATCTTAGAGGTAAACGTAACCAGTCCGCGGTTGATTAGGCAGATATGGCCACTGACCTGGGCGGCGTTGGTGAGAGGACCGCTCGCGTTGTTCGGTACAGCATAAACGACGTTGCCCGTGATACCGCCTCCCGGAATCGGCGCGCTGCTAGTGCCCTTGATCGAAAAATACTTCTTCCCCACCCCGCCGCCGCCCGCCGTGTTGGAAGTCACGTTCGAATCGAAAATGAAGCCCCCTTGATCGTTAAACGTTGCAGCCACGCTGAGAGTGCCCGTGGCGGCCGCTGGGCTGCTGTGGATGTAGTAGGAATCGCCAGCGTTACCAGCCGCAGAGCAAACCTGAATACCAACCGAAGCGGCGTTTGACGCAGCCACATCATCAGGATCATCCGCGAAGCCTTCGTTTGCACCCAATGACATGTTGATCACATCCATGTGATGAGTGATAGCCCAGTCGATCGCTTGGGTGACTACATTAGTCGAACCGGCGCAACCAAACACGCGCACGGGGTAGAGTAACGCTTCCGGCGCAAAGCCCGGCGAGACGTTTAGCGAGCTCATACTCGGATTAGTCGCGTCGTAGGTGCCGCCGTAAGTAAACCCCGCACTGGTTACCCCAAAGCCGCCAATCAAACTCGCTGTCGCCGTGCCATGGCCGTTGCAGTCGTACGGATTATTGTCTGGAACAGGGACCAGCTGTGATCCCGACCCGCTTGCATTGTAGTTGTCGCCCACAAGATCGGTGCCGCCCGGGATTTTTGCCGTTGGGAAATTAGCATTTGGCACCGTGCTCGTGTCACTCGTGCTGGCGTAATCTGCTGCCGAGCCGGACCCGCCAAAGTTTCTGTGGATATAATCGAGACCGGTATCGATATCGGCCACTTTGATGTTTTCACCGTGAACACCGCCGGTGGTCCACAATCCGCCCGTCGCGGTTCGGGTCCCCAAAAAATCTATGTCTGAAAAGGCCGCTGTTGAGAACTTCGGATGCATCGGATGGACAGCTTTCACGCCTGGTAGCTGAGCGATTTCTGAAATTGCTTTAGGACTAATAACCAGTGCAATACCATTGTAGGCGTGCTGAACGCGATAAATGACCCGTCCGTTGATCTTACCGCTTGTAAGTGAAGGCAACATTCCTTGTTGGATCTGATCGAGATGCTGCGCGTGACTCTCCACCTGATTTGCCGCGGCTGGACTTATCTCGACCTTCTTCCTACTATTTATCACCGCTTGGGATCCGGGAGCATTTGGATGTGCCAATGCATAAGCCCGCGCCGCGTCAGCTTGTGCCTGCGCTTCCTTCAATGCCTTGGCATACAGAACCGCAGCCGGCACGTCGCCAAGCTCTACCATTACCTGCACCGAATCTTTCATACTCGGCGGAGAATCCGCTTCCGGAGCGCGGACATCGCTTTGCGGAGCGTCCGATTGCGCGGCTAGCGCGAATGCGGCGACCGCGAAAACGAAAAGTGCGCCTGTGATTCCGAGGCGCACACACGACAGAACGCAATTTGAACGACTAAACCAGCGAGGAGTTTTCATATATTGAAAATACGGAGTTGAGTGAGCCCTCGAGACTGCACTATCTCACCGAAATAGCCAACAATATTTCTCAAGATTTCTGGAGTTATTAACAGTTATTCACAATCAACTGCTGTTACCAAGGACGGGTAGTCTCCGCAGATCGGCTGAGACGGACCGAAAAGATCCCCTTTCAGATCGACGATGTCGATACTGCCAGGCGAACAATGCACTTCTACCAAGCTCCGTCCGCCTGACGGCTTGGCCTAAACGAAAACGTTCAACCACCTTCGCCGCCCACGCCCGGCAGGGACGTTTCTAAACTCACTCCACTATTTATGAACGAAGCGAGATCAGCGGACTGCGTAGTGTCCGTGAATCCAGACGCGGTGGCCATGACGCCATCCGTCCCAATGTCCCGGGATCCAAACGTAATAAACTCCACCGTACCAGTAGCCAGGACCATGGATATAATAGGGCTGGTCGCCGACTCCGACGCTGATCGAGATCGCGTTCGCGATGCTGCTTACGCCAAGCAGGACTGCAAAAAGTAACGCAAGTTTCTTCATAGTTGTCTCCTCCGTATCTACTTAGACGGTTTCGAGCCTGCTTTATTTAACCACGATTGGGCAAGCCAAATGTCAGACCAAAACCGGCTCGCTCGCCGGCTCGATCCATTTTCCATGTTCGCGAATCAAATCTTTTAGCCGATCCACCGCCTCCGCTTCCGGAATATTAAATTTTACGGCGGTCTTGCCGACATACAGATTCACTTTGCCGGGCGCGCCCCCCACGTAACCGAAGTCGGCATCCGCCATTTCCCCAGGACCATTCACAATGCAGCCCATGATCGCGATCTTCACGCCTTTAAGGTGCGAAGTTGCCTCCTTAATTTTCGCGGTCGTGGTTTGCAAATTAAATAAAGTGCGCCCGCACGATGGACAAGCGACGTAATCCGTCTTGAAGATCCTCGAGCCGGCGGCTTGGAGGATGTTGTAGCTCAATCGCAACGCCTGCCCCGGCGCTTCTTCACCTTGCACCAAAATCGCGTCGCCGATTCCATCGCACAGCAGCGATCCAATGTTCGTCGATGCTTTAAGTAAGGTGTCGAGGAATGACGAATGACCGATGTCTAATGACGAAGGAATGACGAAATCCGAGTGACGAAGAGAACTGTCCGTCTTCCCTTTGGCCATTTGATCATTCGGGCTTGTTTCGTCATTCGTCATTCGTGCTTCGTCATTTGCCGCGGAGCGGCGAAGCGTATCCTTCAGAAGAATCGGATGCCGCGGTGGCACTTTCGCAGCCAGCAATCTAAACGCCGTGATGACGGGAAGATCGATATCGTCCTTCACCGTAACGAACTGCGGTCCAGAGCTTCGATTCAGCCTCGCAATCGCGTCGGCATCGCGGGGATCGATCTCCTGGATTTGCGCATTTTCGTAAACGATCTCCGGCTTGTAGTCGCCCATCTTGTCGATCTTATGCGCGATCTTATCGAAATTTTCCTGCCTAACGACGACGCGGATCAACTCTTCGCCACCAAGTCGCACCCCATCGCGCTCAATCGTTTCGCTCGCCCGCCGTTGAAACGAAAATGGATCGAACGAAAGATCGACATCTTTTGTAGTGGCAGCCGTGTCGGCTGCTTTTTGCGCGGGCGACACGCCCGCCGCTACAGCAGAGGTCAAACCCACCAGCGCTATCGCCACCGGAATCTCGTGCAGACTGTCTTCGGTCAACGAAACGCGGATGGTGTCGCCAATTCCATCGGCCAGCAGCGAACCGATCCCGATCGCGCTTTTGATTCGTGCGTCTTCGCCCTCGCCCGCTTCGGTCACGCCGAGATGGACGGGGTAGTTCCAATCCGGTCCGAGCTCGTTCAGCCGCGCCACCAGCAACCGATACGCTGCTATCATGATTTTCGGGTTGCTCGCCTTCATTGAAAAAACGAATGCGTGATAATCCAGATCGCGGGCGATCCGGGCGAACTCGAGCGCGCTCTCCACCATCCCGAGCGGCGTATCGCCGTATCTATTTAGAATGCGGTCGGACAAGGATCCGTGGTTCGTCCCAATGCGCATAGCGATGCCACGCTTCTTGCAAAGATCGACCAACGGCGTGAATCGCTCGCGAATGCGGTTCAGCTCTGCCGCATATTGTTCGTCTGAGTATTCGCGAATGACGAATTTCTTCGAGTCGGCATAATTGCCGGGATTGATCCGGACCTTGTCGACCCATTTGGCCGCTTCCATCGCGGCTTCAGGTTTGAAATGGATATCGGCCACGATTGGCACGCTGCGGCCGCGCTCGCGCAATCCCTTGACGATATTTTCGAGATTGCGCGCGTCCTTCGCCGTCGGTGCGGTAATTCGCACAATCTCGCAACCGACATTCGCAAGCTCCATCGTCTGCTGGACCGACATCTCCGTGTCCATCGTGTCGCACGTGATCATCGATTGGACGCGAATCGGATTGTTCCCGCCGATGCCGACGTTGCCGACGCGAACCTCGCGCGAGCTGCGGCGACGAAACGAGAATGGTGACGCGCAATACTTCACGACTGCAAATCTAAAGCGGCGCGTGACCGGCGCAATCCGCTCAGGGCATGTCCCGATCTTTGGCCTGTGACTGCGGAATGTACTTGTCGAGCGCGTGCTTAACGAAAGGCAGATCCTGCACGTCGAAGAAAGTGATATAAATGATCAAGCCAACGATCAGAACGGTGCAAACGCCTTGCACAATTTCGAGCACGCGCATGTTCACAGGTTTGCGTCGGATCGACTCGATCAATCCGAACAGGATGTGCCCACCGTCTAGCACCGGAATCGGCAGCATGTTCAAGATCGCGAGATTGACGTTCAGAACCACGCTCAGCCAAAGTGCCAACTGCCATCCGCGCTCGTTCTCGAAGAACAAATAGTAAATTCTTCCAATCCCAATTGGCCCGCTCAGGTGCTGCAGTTTGACGTCGGACTTGGGCGAAGCGACTGCGCCAATCGTATTTAACGTGCTGGTCACGCTATTATGAATGAGTTCCATCGGGCTCGGGTGCGCGATGGACATTTGTCCGCTCGTGTCCCATTGAATTCCGATCCGCGGCTGCATCTTTCCCTCGGTTAGCAGCGGCACCGGTTTTACCGGTAGTTCGAATCTCGAATCGCCGCGCTCGACTTCCAGCGTCAACGTTTCATCGGGATGCTTCTTAATGTATTCGAGTAGCGCGATCGGATTGTAGATCGGCGTGTGATTAAACCCGCGAATGATGTCGCGCGGGCGCAATCCCGCCGCTGCCGCTGGCGCATTCGGCTCCACTTTGTCGATGATGGCCGTTTCCGCGGGCAAGATCAGCAATTGGCGAACACTTTTTCTCCGCCAGCCCTGCGTTTCGGCTTTGTAGGGCTCGACTTGAACAGTCTGAATCTGCCCACCGCGTTCAAATTTTACCGGGACCGTTTCACCTTCGCTTCGCACCACCGCCCAGCTCACGCTGTCGTTCATCCCGAGAAAACGGGTCACTCGTTTTCCATCCACTTCCAAAATCTTGTCGCCCGGGCGAAGTCCCACTTTTTCCGCTGGCGAATCGGGCATGATGTAACCAATCACCGTCGTCATGTCGGATTCGCTCACCGGATAACCGACCACCCAAACGATTGCTGCAAAAACGATCGCCAGCAGCAAACTGAAAAAGGGACCGGCCACGGCCACGATGATTTTGTCGAGCGCGGACACCGGTGGAAGCTGCGCGCGATCTACGTCCGCTTTGCCTTCGATGATATCCATTGGCGCGAGTTGCGGCAGCGCCACGAACCCGCCGAACGGGAGCGAGCCTAACGAATATTGGACGCCGTTGATTTTCTTTTTCCAAAGCGGTTTGCCGAACCAGACCCCGAACTTCTCGATGTAAAGACCACGCCAGCGCGCCGCCAGAAAATGGCCAATCTCATGCACCACGATCAGCAAATTGAAAATGACCAGGACCTCGAAGATGACGAGAATGACGCGACCGATGTGAAGAATCATTGCGCTAGCTGATTATTTTTTGCCGATGGCGGCGGTCGCTTCCGCGCGCGCCCACTGATCGGCCGCCAATATCGCATCGAGATCGGGATGTGCAACGGTGCGATGTCGATCCATCACTTGCGCCACCGTTTCCCAGATTTGCGGAAATCGTAGATGTCGATTCAAAAACGCGGCCACTGCGGCTTCGTTGGCCGCGTTCATGACGGCGGGCAAAGTCCCGCCCGCCTCGCCTGCGCGCCGAGCGAGATTAAGTGCCGGAAAATCTTCGTAGCGCGGCGGGAAAAATTCCAACTTTGAAAGCGTTGAAAAATCGAGCGGTGGCAAGGTATTCGGCACGCGGTCCGGCCAGGTCACCGCGTACTGGATTGGGAAACACATGTTCGAGTAGCTCAACTGCGCCAGGGTCGAGCCATCCGCGAACTCAACCATCGAATGAACGACGCTTTGCGGATGAATCACGACTTCCACGCGATTCATCTCCACGCCGAAAAGCCAGTGCGCCTCGATCATCTCGAGCCCTTTATTGAACAATGTGGCCGAATCGATGGTGATCTTCGGGCCCATATTCCAGGTCGGATGCTTGAGCGCTTCTTCGACCGTAACATCGACAAGTTGGTTCGCGGGCGTTTTGCGAAATGGTCCGCCGGACGCCGTCAAAATAATCCGGCGAACTTCTGATGGCCGGCCATCCAAACACTGAAAGATTGCGTTGTGCTCGGAATCGACCGGCAGAATTTTCGCGCCGCGTTTCTGAGCCGCGTTCGTGACAGCCTCGCCGGCCATGACCAGAATCTCTTTGCTCGCTACGGCCAGATCTTTGCCGGATTCAATCGCATCCAGCGCTGGATGCAATCCGGCTGTGCCAACAATTGCGATGAGAACCATGTCGGCATCCTCCAGTCGCGCGATTTCGCGCAAGCCATTCTCGCCGACAAAAATTTTCGGCTGATACTCAAGTTTCGCTCGCAAGATGTCGATCTTGCGCTCGTCTACCAAACAAACTGCTTTCGCGCGCGTCTTGTTGGCGGCAGCCGCCAGTTTCTCCACGTTGCTGTTCGCGGCCAGCCCGACGATCTCCATCCGCTCCGGAATGTCGTGCGCCACTTTCAGCGTGCTGTCGCCGATCGATCCGGTCGCGCCCAAGACAACGACGCGTTTACGTTTCATTTTTTCGACAGAATTAACAGAATCAACAAAATGACTTCAGAAGGACATTGGTTCTGATTTTGGAAGTCGAAACTTCTTTTTAAACTCTAATCGTTCGGCACCGAAGTTCAGGAGCAGACCTTCATCAAATCCTGTAGCAGTCAGATAATTTACCAGCTGAACTTCGTGCGTTTTTGCAAGTGATTGATTCGCTTTCAGCTCGACGATCACGGAATCGTTAATCAATAGATCAGCTGTAAATGCACCGACGAGTTGCCCATCGTATGAAACGCTGATTGGGCGTTCTGCTTCCGCTTTGAACCCGGCCTTCCGCAGTTCCCAAACAAGAGCATTTTGATAAACCGACTCAAGAAATCCAGGCCCGAGCGCCGAGTGAACTTTCATCGCAGCGCCAATTATCTCGCCGCAGAGATCGTATGTTGTTGGCTCCCCTTGCATTCTGATCATTCTGTTTATTCTGTTTATTCTGTCAGAAATTTGTTACGTTACTCGAATCACTAATCGCAGGTAGAAAAACAATAACGGCGCAGTAAAAAGTAGACTGTCGACCAAGTCGAGCGCTCCGCCGATTCCCGGCAGAAGATTTCCGGAATCCTTAACCCCGGTGCTTCGTTTGATGATCGACTCGGCCAGATCTCCAATAACCGCGGCGAAGCCAAGAAGCAGGCCGAGGATCGTCGCGTGCGTCCAACTCAACATCGACAAATGTCCGGGCATCAATTTGAAAAGCATTAGGCTGCAAAGAAGAGCAAAGGCGAGCGCGCCAAAAAATCCTTCCCAGGTTTTTTTCACGCTGATTTGCGGGACCATCAGATGCCGCCCGATCGCACTGCCGGTAAGATACGCTCCCATGTCGCTGAATTTGGTGACTGCGATTAGGTACAAAACGTAGAACTGTCCAGTGACCATTCCAACGCTCGCCCGCGGAGTCAGGTACACAATCTTCGTGATGAAATTGAACAGCCAAAGCACGTAAAGTAGACCAAACAGGGTGTAAGCCATCGTTTGCAGCGGTTCGTCGTGCCGAAGACGCGCGAAAAGCTGGCGAGCAAACATCGTGAGCAGAAAAAACAGGAGCACCGCGACTTCGAAATCGTAGGAACCGGCCGGACCAATCTTCGAGAAGTAATGAAAACTGCCCGCCAGCATGATTGCGCCGCAGATCAATCCTGTGATTTTGAAATTCGGCAGGCGCGCGTGGTCGAGCATCCTATAAAATTCGAGCAGCGCGATCAGACCAAAGACGCTGATCAACAACCAAAACAAGATTTCGAATCCTGAAAACGCGATCGCAAGCGCGATCGACCAAAGCACGACAGTGCTGACGAAGCGCAGAATGAAAACGGAACGCGGCGTCGCCATCTCCGGCGGGGGTTGCTCAATCGTCACGGGCATTTCCGTGATCATCTCGAAGGATGACGGAACGCGCAAGATCGACAATCACCGGAATCTACTTTTCCGATATCCTTATTCGCTTAACTTTGTCTTGTGCAAAAAACGATGCAGGCCGTCGTGAAAGCGAAAGCCGAGCCTGGATTGTGGCTCGAGCGGGTTCCCGTTCCCGAAGTTGCCGGCGATGACGTCCTCATCCGCGTCCTCAAGACCTCCATCTGCGGGACGGACGTACATATATATAACTGGGACGCCTGGGCGCAGAAAACGATCCCCGTGCCGATGACCATCGGCCATGAGTTTGTCGGTGTGGTCGATCGCGTCGGCGATCATGTGAAAGGTTTTGCCAAAGGCGACCTCGTCGTCGGTGAAGGTCACATTACCTGCGGCCATTGCCGGAATTGTCTGGCTGGTCGCCGCCACCTTTGCCCGAACACGCAAGGCGTCGGCGTAAATCGCAACGGCGCCTGGGCCGAGTTCGTCGCCATTCCGCAATCGAATTGCTGGCACGCCGATCCGGTGATTCCACTCGAAGTCCTTTCCTGTTTCGATCCGTTAGGCAACGCCGTTCACACCTCGCTTTCGTTCGATCTGGTGGGCGAAGACGTGCTCATCACCGGCGCAGGACCGATCGGTTGCATGGCGATTCCGATTTGCAAACACGCCGGCGCGCGTCACGTCGTCATCACCGACGTGAATCCGTATCGACTCGATCTCGCGCGCAAGCTCGGTGTCGATCTTGCGTTGGATGTGCGCACCGAAAAGCTCACCGATGCAATGCCGAAGCTCGGGATGAAAGAAGGATTCGATGTCGCGCTCGAAATGTCCGGCAACCCGAAAGCGTTCGACGACATACTGCCGAACATGTTTCACGGCGGCAAAATTGCGATACTCGGAATTATGCCGGGAAACGCCGCGATCGATTGGAACCTGGTCGTCTTCAATCAGCTCACCATCAAAGGTATTTACGGCCGCGAGATGTACGAGACCTGGTACAAAATGACCGCGCTGATCCAGAGCGGCGTCGATATCTCGCCAGTGATCACTCACCGCTTCCCCTACACCCAGTTCAAGGAAGCGATCGAGCTGATGAAATCCGGCAACTCCGGCAAAATCGTCCTCAATTGGAGCGAGGCCTAACCGCGGATTACGCGGATGCCGCAGATTCCACTTATGTCATTCCGAGCGAAGTCGAGGAATCTCTCACTATTTCTGATTACGCTGCTGCTCGGGTGCGCCGCGGCGACAACGAAACGGCCGTCGTTCTATTGGTTTTCGCAGTTGCCGACCGAGTAGCGCCGTTTACTGCAGCACGGCGGCTTCCTGGTCGCGGCCTTGGAGCTCAAGCACCATTCGTTTGATATGCTTGTAGTCCGTGTGCGATTGCAAGAATTGCAAACTTTGCTGCGGATCGCCCCAGTGCAGAATTTGGATCGGTTCCTGGCGCGCTCCCCAAGTGTTCATGTCGCGTTGATTCGACATGTAAAGGTCGATCGTGTTCCGGCCGCTCAACGCCCAACCATAATCTTCGATGCGATAAACTTGTCCGGTCGATAACAACCGAAATGTTGTCCCCATCGGCCAACGCGACCAATCGGCGGCGGCGCTTCCGACTCGCGGCGGTTTGCTCACCGCGACTGCGCGTTTTGCGCCGCGCGTCGTTAGCGTAGTTTTTGTCACTCGCGTCGTCGTCGTGGTCGTCGTCACGTGCTTCGCCTTCTTCGTTTCCTGCATCGAGAACGGCTGCAATTTCGTATCGGTATTTGAAATGTTGATTACATCGACATCGTCACTGTCGGAGATGGCCCCGGCGCGTCTGACGTTTTCGGCGCGATGAATCGCCGGTCCGGCCGCATGCAACTCGCCGCCGAGCGCATTTCGCGAACCATATTGAGTGTGATCGGCCTCGGTATGAGTGTAGGCAGTTGTCCGCACGTTTTGAAAATCGCTTTTGGCTAGCGGCGCTTCGTAGGCCGGCAAGGCGCGAGTCGAGGTAGTGCCGCACCCGCTGAGCAGAAGGATGGCGATGAAAGCCGCGAGAACGGCTAGGGCGAGGCTGCGAAGTTCAGCGTGGGTCAAGGCGGATCGCTGGCGAAGTTATTAACACTTATTCACAGCCGCGCAAGGCGTTTTTTCCACGACAAAATCCTCGGCAATCATTTCAATCGGCAAACCGAATCGCTCAGTGAACCCAAAACTCATCAAATACGCCGAACGGATCATCGCGATCCTACTTTCGGCAACGGTGTTGTTTGTTTTGTTCGTCCGCGCGATGCACGCGGGCGCGCTCTGGCGGGATGAGGCCGCAACCTTGCAGCTCGCACAGATGCCGACACTCCACGAGATTTTCTCGAATTTTCAACACGAAGCTTTTCCGCCGCCGTTCCCGCTGTTGATCCGAACTTACGTTGCTTTGTTCGGCGCGAGCGACGCCAGTTTGCGGTGGTTTGGGTTTGCCATCGGAGTTACCTTGATTGCGGCCGCGTGGTTCAACTCGCATGCACTCGGCGATCGCGGGCCGGTCCTGTTTCTTACTCTCTTTTGATTGAACTCCACTTTCTTGGTGTGGGGAACTTCGCTAAGGGGTTACGGGCTTGGCTGTGTTCTTTTACTTCTGACCATCGGTCTCACCGGAAAAGCAATCTCACAGCCGACGACTGCAAACGTCGTTGCCGCGACAATTGCCGCGATCGCGAGCGTGCAGATTACGGTCAACGCTGTCCCTTTGATCGCTGCGATTGCGGCATCTGCGCTCCTCGTCTTCATTTTGCAGCGCCGATTTCAGCAAGCCGCGGTCGTTTGCGTTTGCCTCGCGACTTGCGCGTTCTCCTTGGTTCCTTACGCGAAAGGGTACCTGACTGCTGATTGGAACGTCGTTCTGAAATATCCCGCCACCTTCGGCTCTTTGTGGGAGAAACTTCGACTCGCGATCGAAGAACGAGGCTTGTTCATGGGCGCGTTTTGGTACGCCGTGGTGCCGTTAACTGTCCTCGGGGCCAGTTGGCGCTGGTGGACTTTGCGCCGCGACAAATCCTTCGCTGAAGCTCATCTCCTTTTGTTCCTGATCGCGGTCAGCGCATTGTCGATCTTCGCTTACTACACATTCCTGAAAATTCTCAGCTATGCGACGCGCTCGTGGTATTATCTTCCGCTTCTCTGCGCCGTGGCAGGCGCAATTGATTTAATGGGAGGAATATTGGCGCGCGCTCGATGGATAAGAATCGCCCGGCTACTTTTTGCGATCGCCGCTTTGTTGTTTCTGCCTTTCACCTTGTGGAAAAGCGCGCATGAGCGTCTGACCGATATCGATCTTGTTGCGCAAAAACTGCAACAAGACGCGCGGGCGAGCGACCTAATCATTGTCAATCCCTGGTTCCTGGGGATTTCTTTCAATTGGTACTATCACGGCGCAACTCAGTGGCTGACGCTGCCAGAGATCGGCGAACATCGAATCCACCGCTTCGACCTCGTCAAAATGAAAATGATGTCGCCCATTCCCATCGACGATGTGATTGACGCGATGAAACAAACCTTGAAATCGGGAAATCGCGTTTGGCTGGTCGGCGGCGCTCACATGCCGCAACCGGGAAGAGCTCCGTTGTCGCTGCCACCAGCGCCAAATTCGCAATTCAGATGGAATGCCGATACTTACGCACGAGCATGGTCGCAGCAGATAGCAATGTTCGCACAAGACCACGCCTTGCGTGGAGAGTTCCCCAACCCGGTGGGTGACCCTGTCAATGAATTCGAAAACGTTCCGCTTTGGATGATAGAAGGCTGGCGCGACTAACTGACCCTTTCTCGCGGTCTGCTCGTGTTTTCCAACTCGTATTTTGTTTATCAGTCAAATTCGCATAATCTCCGGTTCACTTATGGTCGCCGAATTCGAAAAGCAGCTTTCGCAAACGCTCGAAGAAATAAAGTCGCAGGGACTTTACAAAACCGAACGCATTATCACTTCGCCACAAGACGCGCACATCGCCTTGGCCGGCGGCAAACGCGTTCTTAATATGTGCGCGAACAATTACCTCGGCCTCGCGGATCATCCCGAATTGATCAAGGCTGCCAAAGAAGCGCTCGATACCCACGGGCTCGGCATGGCCAGCGTCAGATTTATTTGCGGCACCCAGGATCTCCACAAACAACTCGAGGCCGCGCTCACAAAATTTCTCGGGACTGAGGAGACAATTCTTTATCCGAGCGCGTTCGATGCCAACGGCGGCTTGTTCGAAACGTTGCTCACCGAAAAAGACGCCATCATCAGCGACGAGTTGAATCACGCATCGATCATCGACGGCATTCGGCTCTGCAAAGCGCAACGCTTCCGTTACAAGCACAACGACATGGCCGATCTCGAGGCGAAGCTGAAAGAATCGAGCGCCGCGCGCTTTCGATTAATCGCGACCGACGGCTGTTTCTCGATGGACGGCACGATCGCCGATTTAAAATCGATCGTTGATCTGGCCGGGAAGTATGACGCGCTGACGATGATTGACGACGCACATGCGACCGGTTTTCTCGGCAAGACCGGGCGCGGCACTCACGAATATCGCGGCGTGATGGGCAAGATCGACATCATCACCGGCACGCTCGGCAAAGCGCTTGGCGGCGCCAGCGGTGGTTTCACCAGCGGCCGCAAAGAAATTGTCGATCTTTTGCGGCAGCGATCGCGACCTTATTTATTTTCCAACACGGTCGCGCCACCGATTGTGGCCGCGTGTTTGAAAGCACTCGAACTTCTGAGCGCATCGACCGAATTGCGCGACAAACTCGAAGAGAACACAAAATACTTTCGCGAGGCGGTGACCGAGCGCGGCCTAACGATCAAGCCGGGCGTGCATCCGATCGTGCCGATCATGATCGGCGATGCCGCCAAATCGCAAAAGTTTGCCGCGCGGATGCTCGAAAAAGGCGTTTACGTCATTGGCTTCTTCTATCCGGTGGTGCCGCATGGCACCGCGCGCGTGAGAACTCAGGTCTCGGCCGCACATTCGCGCGAAGACCTGGAATTCGCGGTCAAAGCGTTCGCCGAAACCAACGAACAACTGAAATAACTGTGGAGGCAGCCGTCTCGGCTGCGAAAGAAACATGCATTACCTGGTGATCGAGCGGTTCAAGGACGCGCCCGCAATTTATCGGCGGCTCGGTGAAAAAGGCCGAATGATGCCGGAAGGTTTGAACTACGTTTCGAGCTGGGTCGATCACCATCTCAAAACCTGCTGGCAAGTTATGGAGACAGAAGACTTCGTGCTCCTCGAGCGTTGGATCGACAATTGGAAAGATTTGATGGAATTCGAAATTATTCCAGTCCGCACTTCGGCCGAAGTCGTGGACCTCATGAAACGGGAGGGGCGTTGACCTTGTTGTTGGCTTGCCCTCATCGGGCACCCGTTGTTTGATCGACATTCGTTATGGCAACAACCGAACAAACCGAACCAGGCCACGTAATTGTTCACGGCACCGCCGCCGGCTTCGCCCAAAAAATTGAAGTCGGTTCGCATCGTCTCGACGCAGACGAACCAGTCTCTTTCGGCGGCACTGACAGCGGCCCATCGCCTTACGATCTTTTGCTCGCCGCGCTTGGCTCGTGCACGTCGATGACGATCGGACTTTATGCGCGGAAAAGAGGCTGGCCGCTCGAGAACATCACCGTTTCGCTCCGACACTCAAAGATCCATGCAGCTGATTGCGACAATTGCGAAACCAAGGAAGGAAAAATCGATCGAATCGAGCGCGAAATCCAGCTGACCGGATCGCTGACCGACGAACAGCGCGCCAAGCTGATGGAAATCGCGAACAAGTGTCCGGTTCATCAGACGCTCACGTCTGAGATCAACATCAAGACTCGGGCGATTTAGAAATAACGGCGCCGAGCTATTGCTCGTGCAGGGCGATGGACGAGCCGACCCAGGTTTTGTCTTTGTTGAAATCGACGCCCATCATTTTTCCCTGGCTCATCCGGACGAGATTGTTGAGCAGGACAGGTTCGCCCTTTTCCGACCAAACGAACATCATTCGGAGTTCTGCTTTTGATTTGGAACCGTCGACCGTCGGGATAAACGACGCGTACTCGACTTTCTTTTGCAGAATCCATTGATGCGAATTTTTCAACGCCGCAATTTTCTCCCGCGTCGGCTCCATGTCGACACCAAGGCCGGCAAAAGAATAGAGCGGCTTTAGAACGTAATCGTCGACGCTTTCATCGGCCGGAAATTCATCGGCAAAAAATGCGGGCGACGTGTGCGCTGTCTTTATGAATGGCAAAGAGTGTTTGCTGATCCGGTAATACCAATTCGGGTGCGCGATCCAGCTGACTTCGAGTTCATCCTGAAAACGAAACGGCATTTCGATATCCGGACGTCGCGCAAGCTCGTCGAATATAACGCGATTGTAGATCCGCTGGATCCGTGTCGCGGTTCCGTCGCGATCATAAAATAACTGTTGACCGCGTTTTTTGATTTTGGTCACACAAACAAACTGAATTCCCAGGAGCGCCTCGGTCGCGGCGAAATCGATCCGTGTTTTTTGTTTTTCCGGCTCGATCTCGAGCAAAATGACGTTCTCCGGTTTCGAATCCGCTAGAATTGTCCGGCGCAGGATGTCGATGTACTGCTCGTCTTTGATTCCGCCGAATGACGACGTCCAGTCTCGTGGGATCGCGGGAAAAGCTTTGCGCATGCAACCAAGCAACAAAAATTGAAATGCAAACAAGCTTGGAAACGCCTGCAGCTCGATTAGCCGTGGGACAAGACGATGGCCTTCCTCGCAAATAGCAAGATCGACAATGAGAAATTCAGGGTGCAGGGATTCATTAGGCACTTCCAGGCCTGGTGGGATCGCGGATGCCGCATGCATCGCAAACTCCGGCGTTTGCGTTTGGGCCGCGATCTCGTTCGCGGCATAAACGGCTTGGTCAGTGAATTCGCGAGTTAGAAAAATAGGCGTCTCCGAGATGCGAAAATCCGCCGGCCATTTCGTCGCCTCATTCACGCAGCGCAACAGCGCGGCATACTTTTCGGCCGTGAAGTCGGCGTTAAACTGCGCGCGGAGCCCGGGCTCCATCGCTTAGACCAGGAATTTGCCGGCTCGCATCACTTGTTCGCCGTCGAACCAGATGTCGAAATCGCGGCCGACGCAGTCGATGTGCGTTTTCGAGGCCCAATTGGCGCCGGTGTGCTCGGCGTAGGGATGGCCAAAAGCGATGTGAACGGCGGGAATTTTTTCGTCCTGCAAAATGTTGCCGATCACGTGCGTGCAAGCCGTGTTCGTGCCGATGGCAAATTCACCTACGCGATTACTGTTCTCATCCGTGCTGGTGTAAGCGCGAAATTCTTCAAGCAGCGTCTGGTCGGGGCAGCGAAGATCGACAATTCGGTTGTCGCGGACCTGGATCGTTAGCGGCGTGTCCCGTAAATCGCCATATTCGCTGCAGAGATAATCACCCACCACGCCGTCGACCACGAACGTGCCGTTGGTGTTTGCCGGCGCGGTGAAGATTTCTCCACCAGGAAGGTTGCCCCATTTTTCAGGCGAGATGAGTCCGCTCGTTTTCAGCCATTTCAGTTTCGGCGAGAACTCTCCTTCAAAGTCGGTGCCGTGCGGAGTTTTGCAGGTGATGCGCTTGGCTTGGCGAGCGCGCTCGATGAGTCGCTGACTTAGCGCATCGACCGCGCGAAAATCCGCGCGCATTCCTTCCCGCATAATCTGGCGGGTGATGTTCACCATGTGCCCATGCCGAATGCCGTGATGGTCAACCACTGCGGTCATTTCGCGCCGGGCCGCGAGTTCGCCCGGTTGGCTTTGGGCGGCGAAAATCGACACCTGTGAAGTGGCGAGGTCTTCCAAGATTATTTCGGGCATGAACTTCAGCGGGCGACGCGCATGGTGTTCGAGGGTAAACAAGCTGTAGTCCGAGCCGATGCGCTCGACTTCGGATTGCAACGCCGCCGCGATGTCGCGCGTCACTTCATCCGTAATGATGGTGATGCGTTCGTCGGGTTTGAGTCGAAGGCAAACCTCAACAGCATTGCGCGCACCGGGCGCAAGCTCCGCGTCAATCGAATCAATGGTGAAACGGTCCGCCATTTGGAAGTGTTGAGAATTACGCGGAAATTCCGCTCGAGCAAACCCGCTTTTTGACGACAGCCTCACGCCGCCTTTGCCCTGGCAATATTCAGCCCTTCGTACGTTTCTGCTACAATGTGATCGACTACCGCTTTCATGTCACCGGTGCGCTCCCAGACGGCCAGTTGTCTGTCCGCTCCGGTTCCCTCACGCATGATTCTTTCGATGTGCGCCATTTCCGCATGCGCGCCGAGTTCGTCCACCTCGGTAGCAATGAACTCGAGCATTTCGTGGAGCAATGCGCGCTCGTCCATCTCGCATTTGCGCCCGAAATCGATCAGCTTGCCATCGAGCCCATAGCGTCCGGCCCGCCAGCGATTCTCGTCGATCAACCGGCGCGGATACATTCGAAATGTGACATTTTGTTGGCGCAGCTTGTGCAATTTGACGACGACAGCCTGCATGACCGCGGCCAGCGCGATGGTATCCTCCACGCGCGATTGCGCATCGCAGATGCGAAATTCGATGGTGTCGAAAAATGGATGGAGCCGAATGTCCCACCAGATCTTTTTGGCGTTGTCGATGCAGTTCGTGGAGACGAGGAGTTTTAGATAATCTTCGTATTCAGAGAGACTTTCGAAGGCATCAGGAATCCCGGTGCGCGGAAATCGTTCAAAGATCATCTGACGATACGCCTTTAGGCCGGTGTTTTGTCCGAGCCAGAACGGTGAGTTGACCGAAAGCGCATAAATGTGCGGCAGGAAGTAGCGCGCCTGATTCATCACGTCGATGGCTTCTTCGCGATCTGGAATTCCAACGTGGACGTGCAGCCCGAAGATGAGATTCGCACGCGCGATTTGCTGCATGTCTTTCACAATCGCTTCGTAGCGCTCGTTATCCGTAATCAACTGGTCCATCCAATGTGAAAACGGATGCGTGCCAGCCGAAGCGATTTTGAGTCCTTCGAGTTCGGCAATCCTGGCGAGCTCGCTCCGAAGCTCAATCACTTGCTGCCGTGCCGCCGCCGTGTCAGCGCAAATTTCGGTTCCGAGCTCGACCACGGACTGATGCATCTCGGCTTTCACGTGTTCCTTTAAGAACATTCTCCCGTCGGCAAGAATCTGTTGAATGTGTGACCGCAGCTCGCGCGTCTTCGGATCGACAATCTGGAACTCTTCCTCGATGCCGAGAGTAAAGATATGATCGCGTTGGCGCGTTTTCTTCCGTCTCACACCCGTTTGAGCCGCGGATTTTTTTCCAGAAGACGCGCCATTGGCGACAAACTCAGTGAAGCCGTTGTTCATCTAATTGACGCCATCGTCTTCGAAAAATAACTCAGAAGCTCTGCATCGTTTGCGATTCGCCGATCATTTTTTGCGCCCGACCAGATCACCTACCGCAAAAAATGCACATGATTTGGCAAGCGTGGAGGAGCGGACGTTGGAACTCAAACGCACAATAAGGACATGAAAACGCAAGAAACGCTGCCGCGGGTAAGCGCCGCTGGCATCGCATTAAAACGAATTTTGGTGCCGGTGGATTTCTCACCGTTATCAAAAAAGGCGCTGCAGTATGCGATCAAACTTGCCCGGGAGTTTAATGCCGCAGTGAATTTGTTTCACGTGGTCGAGCCCGAGATACCGCCGGCTTTCGACGGATTCATGATCGCGCCGCCGCCAATCTCCAATGGGACCAATGCGAGCTGCGCTAATCGATTGAATAAACTGGCGAGTTCTGTCCGGACGGCGGGAGTCAACCACGTTGACTCGGCTGTTCGAACCGGTTTGGCCGCGTACGAAATTGTGGAAGCGGCCAAAGAACACGATGTCGATCTTATCGTAATCGCGACCCATGGTTACACGGGTTGGAAACATTTCACGATTGGTAGCACCGCCGAGCGCGTCGTCCGGGCTGCACCTTGTCCCGTGCTCATCGTCCGCGAGAAAGAACACGAATTCGTTTAGCCACCGCAAATTGAAACCGGAGGAGAAAGAAGCTGATGAAAACACTACTCGAACGACCCACAAAAACTAAAAGAACAGACGTTGAATCGATGGCCACGCGAATCGCGCTCCATCCTTTTCTGGCCGGAATGAACCCGACGCAGCTCGCGTTGCTGACCGATTGCGCCATTCCAGTCCAATTCAAAAAAGGCCAGACCATATTGCGCGAAGGCGACCTCGCGAACCGCTTTTACTTGATCGAGAGCGGCAAAGTCGTGCTCGAATCGGGGGAAGGATTTGGAGATGCGGTAATCGTTGAGACGATCGGCGCGGGAGATTTGCTTGGCTGGTCGTGGATGTTCCCGCCTTACGTCTGGCATTTCACTGCTCGGGCAGTCGAACCGACGAAAGCGATCTTTTTCTATGGAACGATCCTTCGTGAATATTGCGAACGCGATCACTCGCTCGGGTACGAGTTATTTAAACGTATCACGCCGATCATGATGAAACGGTTGCAATCGGCACGGAGACGAATGCTCTCCGTTCATGCTCTCGGCGCCGTTCTGGAACCGGTCGTTCTCGAATCGCCGTTCTTGGATCAGGAACAGGACTCGGCCGAGGATTATTAGGGTGCGCCAGGTCTGCCGTCGATAAAACTGTCTCCGAGGCGGAATCAGATTGACGCTGATATTCCTCGCCCGGATGTTAGTTTGTTCTTACATCCGATGTTTGACGCCGAGGCCGACCGTTCAAATTCGAACAAGCAAATGATCGACATGTTGCGGCGGTCGCGCTTGTTTCGTGATTACGAAAATGTCTTTACGAAAGCGACTGGTTTGCCGCTGACCCTACGTCCGCTGGAATTTTGGCAACTGGCGCATCATGGAAAGAAACACGAAAACCCATTCTGCGCGTTGTTGGCCGAAGAACCGAAGACCCTGGCCGTTTGCTTGCAAGCGCACGAGGAGATGATTCAACACACTCGCGATCTTCCGCGCACCGTCACTTGTCCTTTTGGATTAACCGAAACCGCCGTCCCAGTGAACTTGGGCACAGAAACAATCGGGTATTTGCGAATCGGCCAGGTTTTACGTCACACGCCGGCGAAATCGGACACAACCAAGGTGAGCCGAGAGCTCGAGCGATGTGGACTCGGCTTTGGCAGCGAACTTCGGAAAGCATGGGAGAAAAATCCATTCATTCCGCCCGACAAATATAATGCCGTGGTGCGGCTACTGACTTTCTTTGCCGATCAACTCTCCGCCTTGAGCAATCAATTAGTAACGGAGAAGAACAACTCTGAACCGCCGCTCGTGCTCAAGGCCCGCGAGTTCATCGACAAACACAAGGCCGAACAATTATCGCTGGCCGATGTCGCCAAGGCAGCGGGAGCCAGCGTCTTTCATTTCTGCAAAATTTTCCACAAAGCCACCGGCCTAAAATTCACCGATTACGTCGCGCGCGTGCGGGTGGAAGACGCGCGCACCCGCTTGCTCAATCCGAATCGGCGCATCAGCGAGATCGCGTACGACGTCGGATTTCAGTCGCTCACCCAATTCAATCGCACCTTCAAACGCGTGTTCGGACAATCTCCCAGCGATTTCCGCGCGCATCTTTCTTCCAACAAGCGCGCCGGCAAAGCGGCTTGAACGCAGGACGCGCTGGTTTTACGCAGGAGCGACATTAACGCTGGACGAAGCGGACGATGTACTGCTTCTGCGTTTGCACCACATCGCATCGATGCTCCAGCGCCCGGGACCGTAGAAAATAATGAAGAAGAACACCCAGCAATTTACCAGGGCGAGCTCGCCGCCGTTCATGATTGGAAAAAACTTCGCCGCCAGCGTCGGAACCGCGCTGACGTAAAACATGAAATAGGCCACCGCCATTTCGCCGCTCGCCAGAAACGCTGCCAGCCGCGTCAGTAATCCAAACGCGATCAGCAATCCGCTAACGAGCTCGATGATACCGGCGATGAATGCCATTCCCCCTGCGCCGTGTCCGCCACCCGGGAAGCCGAGAAGCTTTTGCCCGCCGTGACATGCGTAGTTCAATCCAATAACGAGCCGCATGATGCAGTAAACCGGATCTGCAAATTTAGAGTTCATATTTCGAGGGTGACGATGTCGATCTTTACTGTCAAGCCAATGGCACGGTCATCGCCATTCCGGTTCGTTTAAGCACCGTGCAATAATCACGACATACAGCGCCATCATCGCTACCACGCCAATTACAATTAAGGATTCCATTTTTGTTACCTCATTCCTTTCACTAGCGAAAATTTCGGACGCGTAGTTCGCGGCCGCAGTTTGGGCTCGACACAATCCGGACACGGATGACCCCAGCGATCACAAGTGCAGCCAGGGATTGCCTCGCTTGCGCGTCTTGTCGTGCGCACTAGCTCGCGAGAGACTCTGTCCGCCGGTTTGGTTTTTTCGTCTAACAACAGAATCGTGTTCATAATCGCTCCTTCGGTACGCGTGTGAGGCTAAAGCCGCCAGCCGCGCACAACTACGCGCCGATTGGCTTTTGCTTTGCAAAAATTGCTTAAGCCAAAAGCAAGATTCGGCGACCAATTGGCAATGCGCGGAGAGCGCTCAAGGCGCGGTGGCCTTCCCATGCAATGCGATGACGCCGTTGCGCCCAGATCAATCTCAGCCCACGCACGACCGGCAATTGAGTCGCGCTGAGCCGGTGGAGATCTGGAAAGCGCGAAAGTTCATCGAGCAACATTCCGCCGAGGAGCTTTCACTGAGCAAGGTGGCGAAAGCGGTCCATATCAGTGCCAACTATTTGAGTGAGAAGTTCAAAAAAGTAACCGGCGTAAACTTCGTCGATTACGTAGCCCGTGCCCGAACCGAAAAAGCCCGCGCTCTTTTGGAAGATGTCGATCTCCGCATCAGCGAAATCGGCTTCGCGGTCGGCTTTCAGTCATTGTCGCAATTCAATCGAGTTTTTAAAAAGCTTTTGAGAAAATCCCCGACAGAATTTCGCGCGAGCTTGCTCAAACGCTCAAAAGCGCGGCGCCTCAGGAAATCGAGTCGCTGATCAAAGGCGAAATGATTTTCCGTAAAAATGCGTAGTCGAGGAATCGATCTACTGGCAAGACTTCGATTCGTGCCGCATTTGCGCTCAAGTCGTGAGCCAACGTTCTCCATTCGAGCGCGTGTCAGTAGATTTTTTGCGACGGCACAACTTTCCATGGGCGGACAAATAACGCCGAGCAAATCGCAACTAATGCGCAGCGGCGGAGGCGACGCCACGTCACACTTCGCACAAACAAATATGAAAACAAAAGCGGTCGTTGCCTTAACCATGGTCATCGCCGGTGCTGCCGTTGCCGTAGCTGGAAGCTGTGATTGGAAAGCTCCGCCCACTGCCGTCAATCGTCCGAACCCGGTCCCGTCGAACGCGAATACGATTGCGCTCGGACAGAAGCTCTACACCGCAAACTGTTTCACCTGTCACGGCGAGAGTGGAAAAGGCGACGGGCCCGGCGGAGCGGCATTGGAGAAAAAACCCGCCGACTTGGGCGCGTGCATCAAGGCAAACAATGAAACCGACGGTTCCCTGTTCTGGAAAATCTCAGAAGGCCGATCGCCAATGGTTTCCTGGAAAGGCGCGCTCAGTGAAACCCAGCGATGGGAACTCGTTAACTACATCAAAACGTTGGCCGGGAAGTAATGAATCGAATAATCCTACCGAGCTTGGTTGCGCTGGCCCTGCTTATTCCCTGTAAAATTCCTGCGCAGGACGCCGCTACCACTCCGACACAAGAGCCAGCGAATCCTCCTTCTTCCGATTACGTGTCGCGGTCCGAGTACGACAAACTCAAGGCCGAACACGAAACAATGAAAAAAGAGCTAGACTCACTTAAAGATATGGTGCGGCAAATGGCGAATGGCACCGTTCCCGCCGCTCCGCGTGAGGCTGCGTCGGCAGCAGAAGCACCAAGCGCTGGTAAGCAAGTCGTCAGTACCATCCCATCGCAACCCGCCGCGCCTTCTGGCGGGACCGAAACAGTCTCCACCGAGTTATCGGGTCCGCTCGCAACCCACAGCTTTAATATTATTGGAGACGCCGAAGTTCAGTTCGGTAAATTTTCCCACCAGCATGGGGCGTTCATGTTGTCTGATTTTGCGCCGATCTTTCTCTTTCGCGGTGGCGACAAAATTCTCTTCGAAGCCGGCTTTGATTTCGTCCTCCAGAACAACGCACCAGCCAGCGACGGTAATACCACCACCGTCAATCTCAGCTTTGCGACTCTCGATTATCTGATCAACGATTATGTAACCTTCGTTGGTGGCAACATGTTGCTACCTCTCGGCACCTACAGTGAGCGCAGTGCGGGCTGGTTAAACAAATTTCCCGATGCTCCCTTGCCGCGAGATGTTCTTCCCGGCAACGGCATCGGTATACAATTGCGCGGCGGAATCCCCTTCGGCGATAGAGGCGCAAGCATAAACTACTCCGCTTTCGTAGTTAACGGAGTCAGTTCGGTAGACGGAAGCGCCAGGGCCGACCAACTCGACCTAAGTGGCAATGTGGGCCTCACCAGTGACGATCGGTTTGCTAATCTTCACGGAGGTGCAAATTGGGGCGGACGCATCGCGACTTTTTTTCCGTGGAAACCAACGTATGACGTGGAAGTCGGAATTTCAGGTATGTCGGGTCCGTGGGATAACGCCGGCAGGCGGCAATTCAGCGCCCTCGTCGCGGATTGGGCGCTGCACATTGGCCCGGCCGTGGAAATCAAAGGCGAATATATGAATACCTGGGTTGGAACTGACGATCGCGGCACCATCGATCCCGATGGCTGGTGGATTCAGGCGGGATACAAGTTGCTCGGCCTCAAGTTGGACAATACCTACCTCAACAAGCTCGAGTTAGTAGGCCGCTACGACACAATTGACGACGGAGTGGGGTCGCGGACGGAACGCGGTACTTTCGGTGTAGTCTACTACGTCACGAATACTCTCTGGCTCGAGGGCGACTACGAATTTACGAGCAATCACGGCCCCAATCGCCTGCCGGACGAAGGGCTCCTCTTCCAAATCTCCTACGGATTCTAACGACATCACTATGCAAACCTCTAAAAAAACCAACGCTCCTCTCTGTGGCTCAGTTAAATCGATGCGCCTCTTCGCCATTGCGACCACTTGCGCGGCAGTCGTTTCCATCGCCTTGGCTGCGACCGCACAAACCCCGGCGTCTAGTTCCGAAACCAAAAAGAAAACGACTACCGAGGTTACCTCGGTAAAGGCCGAGCCTCTATCGGGCGCGGAGCTATGGACGATGAATTGCAGCCGCTGCCATATGGCGCGCAACCCGGGCGAGTTCACGGCAGCGCAATGGGGCACGATCATTTTCGAAATGCGCGTCCGAGCAAATCTCCCAGCCGCTCAAGCCAGGGAACTTGAAAAATACCTCAAGGGCGGTGCCGGAAAATGAGGATCTGAGCGCTAGCGCTTGCTGTCACAACATCAGATCGCCTAGTTCTCTCAGTTCCGCCCAATGGGAAGTCGCCATGATGCACATGCGCATGTCGCGGCGACGGAAAGATGTCGATCAAAGCGACCGATTGTAAGTCGTACCATTTGATCTTGGCGCAGGGCAGCGGTGAAGATTTCAACAAAATCAATCCCGCCGGCTACAATTTCGTCCATATTGACGCCGAGTATTCGGAATTTACTTGTGTGGAATGCCACACAGGCGGTCCACAGAAATAATCTGGATGAAAATACGCGTCGTTTTTCTCAGTCTCGTCGTCGCTGCGCTCGCCGCCTGCGACAATAAATCAGAGATCAAGGTCTATCGCGTTTCCAAAGCGCCGCTCGAAGAAGAAGCGCCGGGACAACAGAACGCGATACCGGCAAACGCGCCATCGCCATCGATGCCCGGCGGAATGGCGCCGACTACAACCACCGCATCTGTTCGAGTCCCGCCGAATTGGGAACCTCAACCGCTTTCGCAAATGCGGCAGGCCAGTTTTCTTGTTAAAGGCGACAAAGGCGCAATCGCAGACATTTCGTTCGTCAGTCTCGGCGCTTCCGCTGGCAACGTGTTGGAAAATGTAAACCGCTGGCTCTCGCAAATTGGTCAGCCGCCAATCGACGAACAAAAGCTCAATCAAATCGCGCAAAAACTCAGCACGTCGATCGGTGACGTGACAGTTGTCGATCTTGTCGGACTTCCCAACGACGCCGATCCAAACAAAGACGGCCGCATCATTGCCGCGACGACGACAAACGGAACCTCTACTTTGTTTTTCAAGATCCGCGGCAACGCGACATTGACCGAATCGCAAAAGAGCGAATTCATCAAATGGCTCTCGGCCGTTTGTAATGCGCAGATAACGAACAAGCCGGCGCAATCGGAAGCGATGCTCCCGCCAAGCGGTAATCCGCAAATTAAATGGCAAGCTCCATCGGGCTGGAGCGAAGTGCCGCCGTCGTCGATGCGCTATGCGAGCTTCAGTGCCGGTGCGAACGAAAACAAGATCGACATCTCCGTCATCACATTTCCCGGCGAAGGCGGGAGCGACGCCGATAATGTGAATCGCTGGCGTCAGCAAATCGGTTTGCCGCCGATGACTCCGGCCTCAATCGCGACTCAGGTCAGCGAATTGAAAAGTCCGGACACAACTTTCTCCGTCGTCGACATGGCCGGTGCAAACGCGCGAACGCTCGCGGCTTGGACACGCCGCGATGGTCACGTCTGGTTTATCAAAGCAACCGGCCCGAATACCGCGGTTGAAAAAGAAAAATCAAACTTCGTGAAATTCATCCAGTCAGTCCGATTTTAACAACATGCTGCGCAAGATTGTCGATCTATTCACGTCGTTGAAGCTGACCATCGTCTGCCTCGCGGCGGGGATGGCGCTCATTTTCGCGGGCACACTGGCGCAGGTTCATCTCGGAATTCATGAAGCGCAGCAACGTTATTTCCAAAGCATGCTGGTTTGGTGGCCGGCGGAAGGACAAAGTTTCAAGATTCCAATTTTCCCAGGCGGCCATCTCATCGGCGCGGTCTTGCTGGTGAATCTCATCGCTACTCACACGAAACGTTTTCGTTGGGCCTGGAAAAAACTCGGAATTCATCTCACTCACGCCGGACTCATCATCATGCTCGCGGGCGGATTGTTCACCGATCTCTTCGCGGTTGAGAGCCACATGCGTCTCGAACGCGGCGACACGAAAAATTATTCGGAAGATCAGCGTCACATGGAACTCGCAGTGATCGACACGGCGGACAACGATCTCGATCAAGTGACCGCGATTCCGGAAAGCGTTTTGCGGACAGGGCGAACCATCGACCACTGGAGTTTGCCGTTCCGGATCGCCGTCCGGAATTATTACCCGAACTCGCGCCTGCAAACATTGAGCCAGGCGGGAACCGGAGTGAGGCCAATCGCGAACCAAGGACCGGGCGCGATGATCGCAGTCGAAGCCGTGCCGCGCACAACCGCGCAGGACGAGCGCGACGTTCCGGCGGCCGCGATCGAAATTCTTCCGAAGGACGGCGGATCGTTAGGCACGTGGCTCGTGTCCGACGCGCTCGGTGCCCCGCAAACATTCTCCTGCTGCGGCCGGCAATGGAAGATCGCGATGCGGACAGCGCGATATTACAAACCGTATAGCGTGACGCTGCAAAAATTCACGCATGAGAAGTATGCCGGCACCGAGATCCCGAAAAATTTCGCGAGCAAAGTGACGTTGATCGATCCGGAGCGAAACGTGAGTCGCGACGTGCTGATCTACATGAATCATCCACTGCGCTATCGCGGCGAAACTTTCTATCAGGCGGGATTTCAACAGGACGATCGCGCGACAATTCTTCAAGTCGTCCATAATCCGAGCTTTCTCGCGCCCTATGTCGCGTGCATCATCGTGGCGGCCGGCTTGCTCGTGCAATTTGGAATTCATCTCGTCGGTTTTGCCCGCAAGAGAAGGACGGCGACGGCATGAAACGATTTGTTCCGTGGATCGTGTTGGTCGTTATGGCCGGTTGGATCGGCGCCAATTGGATGCCGCCAAAGGTCGACAAGGACGATGTCGATCTTGCCAAATTCGGAAAACTTCCCGTGCTTGTCGGCGGACGCGCCAAACCGCTCGACACCGTCGCGCGCAATTCGTTGCTCATTATTCACGGCAAACAAGAGCTGCGGTTGGAAAACGGTCGCACGCTCAGCGCAATCGAATGGCTGGTGGATGTTCTCTTCAATGCGCCGGTCGCCGATCAATATCCTGTTTTCGTTGTCCAAAATGACGAAGTGCTCGGTTTGTTCGGCTGGGAACAAAGTCAGCGGAAATATTTCAGCTTCGCCGAATTCGCGCCGTTCCTGAAACAGATCGAGGAACAAGGCGATCAGGCCGACAAACTCGAAGCCGTCCAGCGTTCGGCTTATCAAAGCGCGATCCTGAATTTGCGGAACGGTCTCGTGCTTTATCAGCGATTGAAAAACAGCGTTCAGCTCGAGGGTTCGCAGAATTTCGCGGCCGAACTGAAAACTTACCAGGCAAACGTGCCAGGAGCGGCGAACGCTGCGGCCCAGGCTCAGCGTGGCGAAAATTTCGACCGTGCGAAACTCAACGATGTCGCGGAGTTAATTCAAAAATACGAAAAGATTTCTGAGATGGCCTACATCCTGGCCGTTCCGTCAGCGGATCGAAGCGGCGATTGGCATTCGGTCGGCGACAGCTTGCTCCACTCAGTCAGCACCGGGAAGATTCATCCGATCGTTTTCGAGTACGCGCAGATCGGCGATGCGTATCGCGCCCGCGACCAGGCGGCATTCAATCAACATGTCGATCTTGCCGCGAACTTTTTCGCGAAAGAACAACCGAACGCGACTAAGCGAACTTCGTTCGAGTTTCTGTTCAATCGTCTTCAACCATTCAGCCAAAGCATGGCGCTCTATGTCCTCGCGTTCCTGCTCGCATGCGCGTCGTGGCTCGGTTGGAGCCGAACACTGAATCGCTCCGCGTTTTATCTTTTGTTGCTCGCACTTGCCATTCACAGCTTCGGACTCTTTTCGCGGATGTATTTGCAGGAACGGCCGCCGGTCACAAATCTTTATTCGTCGGCAATTTTCATCGGCTGGGGCGCCGTTATCGTTTCGTTAATCCTCGAACGAATTTTCCGGGACGGAATCGGAGCAGCTTGCGCCGGCGCGATCGGCTTCGTCACGCTGATCATCGCGCATCATCTGGCCGGCAGCGGCGATACGCTCGAAATGTTGCAAGCCGTGCTCGACACCAACATCTGGCTCGCCACTCACGTCGTTTGTATTACCACGGGCTACTCCGCGATGTTTCTCGCCGGCATGCTGGCGATTATTTACATCGTGCGCGGGGTGTTCACGCGCTCGCTCACCAAACCAACGGCCGATTCGCTCGCGCGCATGACTTACGGCGTTGTTTGTTTCGCGACGCTCTTTAGTTTTGTCGGCACGGTGCTCGGCGGAATCTGGGCCGACCAATCCTGGGGACGGTTCTGGGGTTGGGATCCGAAAGAAAATGGCGCAGTGCTGATCGTCTTATGGTGCGCAATCACATTGCACGCGCGCTGGGGCGGATTCATTCGCCAACGCGGGCTGATGATGATGGCGATCTTCGGCAACATCGTGACCAGTTTCTCCTGGTTCGGCGTCAACATGCTCGGCGTCGGTCTCCATTCCTACGGTTTTATGCAAAAGGCTTTTCCGTGGTTGCTCGGTTTCATGATTAGCCAGCTCGCACTGATCACGATTGCGAGCATGCCGTTGGAAAACTGGCGAAGTTTTGCCGGAGAAAGGGATCCCAAAGATCGACAACTGCCGGACGAAGCAGTCGCTGCTTGAGACCCTCTATATATATACGCTTAGCTGGCGCCTAAGCCTTCGTAGGTCTCGGCCACGATTTGATCGACAACCGCTTTCATGTCGTGCGTTCGGGCGAACGCGGCGAGTTGGCGATCTGCGCCGGTTCCTTCTCGCATGATTCGTTCGATGTGCGCCATCTCGTGTTGGCTGCCGAGCTCGCTTACTTCCGTTGAAATAAATTCGAGCAGCTCATTCAGCAGGCTTCGCGTTTCCACTTCAGTCTCGCGACCAAAATCAATTAGCTTCCCGTTGATTCCGTAGCGCGTCGCACGCCAGCGATTTTCATCCAACAAACGGCGCCGATAAACGCGGAAGGTCGTGTTTCGCCGAAGAAGTTTGAAGAGCTTGGAGATGATTGCCTGAATCAGCGCCGCGATCGCGAGCGTGTCGTCCACCCGCGACTGCGCGTCGCAGACGCGGACTTCGAGCGTATCGAAAACCGGATGAAGCCGAATGTCCCACCAGATCTTCTTTGGATTGTCGATGCAACCGGTCTTGACCAAGAGTTTGCAGTAATCTTCGTATTCGGAGAGCGATTCGAACGCATCCGGGATTCCGGTCCGCGGAAAACGCTCGAAGACTTTGAGCCGGTAACCTTTCAGGCCGGTGTCGCGCCCGACCCAAAATGGTGAGTTGACCGATAGCGCGTAGATGTGCGGCAGAAAATAGCGCATTTGATTCATCACGTGAATCGCGGCTGAACGGTCCGGAATTCCAACATGAACGTGCAAACCGAAAATCAAATTCGCGCGAGCGAGCGTCTGCATGTCGCGCAGGATTTGCTCATAACGCTCGCCTTCGGTGATGAGCTGGTCGCGCCAGTGGGAGAACGGATGCGTTCCCACGGACGCGATTTTCAATCCTTTCTCGCCCGCGAGCCTCGCCAATTTGCTGCGAAGATCGACAACGTGCTCTCGCGCGCATTTGATGTCGGGGCAAATCTCGGTCCCGAGCTCGACCACCGATTGGTGCATCTCGGGTTTGATCTGCTCCTTGAGAAGAATTTTGCCGCCCTCGAGAATTTCCTGAATGTGCGAGCGCAGCTCGCGCGTCTCCGGATCGACAATCGCGAATTCCTCTTCGATGCCGAGAGTGTAGGTGTGCTCTTTCTTCACAGCCGGAAATTAAATTCGGCCGCGCTCAGCGAAACACAACTTCTCGATCTTACGCGAGCTCGGCCAACGATTGCTTCGCGACCGCAGCTTGGAGATATTTGCCCCAGCTCAAATTGTCGCGGCCTGGGACGTGTTCTCGTGCTTTGCGGATAGCCATTTCCGAAACAGCCTCCAGGACCCATTCGAAATTTGCTTGGCCGACCGAAGCAGCTTCGGCATCCGGCGCCGGATTGCAAAAATCGATCGCCATCGGCACGCCATCGCGGATGGCAAACTCGACCGTGTTCAAATCGTATCCGAGAAATTCATTTAGTCGCAGCACGCCTTCCTCGACTTTCTCCAAAATTTCTTTCGGCGCGTGCCACTCCGTTTGATAACGCAGGTGAAACGGATGCCGCGGTTCGTAGGGCATGATGCGGACGTGGCGTTGATCGATGCAGTAGCAGCGGAAGTACATGTCGAACTTCACTTCTTCCTGCAGCATCATCACGAGCTGGCCGGTGTCGTTGTAAGCGCGGTAAAACTCGTCAGGATTGTGCAGCCGATAAACATTTTTCCAACCGCCGCCGGCAAACGGCTTGAAAAACGCCGGCCAACCGACGTAGGCGAAAATTTCTTCCCAGTTCATCGGATACGCGAGATTGCGAAATGATTTCTCGCTCGTGTCTGTGGGCGGTTGATTCGAAGGCAGCAACACCGTCCGCGGAACGCCCACGCCGATTTTTGTCGCGAGCGCGTTATTGAAAAACTTGTCGTCCGCGCTCCACCAGAACGGATTGTTCACGACCGCGGTTCCAGTGAGCGCCGCGTTCTTGAGCCAGGCCCGATAAAATGGAACGTCCTGCGAGATCCGATCGATCACTACGTCGTAACCGCACGGCTCGCCTTGAAGCACTTTGTCGATCCGGACCAACTCGGCAACGATGTCGCGTCCGCCAGTCTTTTGGTTTACGCGCTCGACAAACGCCGGCGGAAAACTGTGCTCCATCCCAAAAAGGATTCCGATTTTTTTCATGGAAAAGAAAACCGCGGATTACCCGCCTTCGCTAAGAGCTACGGCGGGCAGGCTGCGGATTTACACGGATAACAGCAAAAGAGAATCTTCAAAACCTTTTCGGATGCCAATCCGGATTTTTCAGGCTGCCTTCGCCTTTGTATTCAAACAGCTTGTAAACCGGCGCAAGCAAGACGCCCGGGCCTTTAGGATCGACCCCGACATCGAAATCGAGTTTGTCGTCCATGAAATAAATGTCGCCGTGACCGCGCATGGAAAAAAGTTGCCCGGCCACTTCGAGATCTTCGGTGTGAATGATTCCGTCCTTAACCGTGAAACTTGCAGTCGCGTTTCGCGCGATGCTGTAACCCGCGCCGGGAATAATCGCGCCCAGAATTCCAGAGAGCGGCCCGAACACCGGAATCGCGAACACGTCGCCGTTGGCGACATTCATTTTGCCGCTGCCCTGCATCAGGCGCGCGTTGTCGCCGTTGCCGGTGAAATCGTAATTGCCGCTAAGCTGGCCGTGCGCAGTCTTGTAGTTCCAATAAAGATCGGTCAGGCGCGGAAAATCGACATGCTCGACTGCGAGCTTTGCCCGATAATGTTGATCACCGTGCGCGAGCGAAATGTCAGCGCCGCCGCGCACGTTCCCGGCAAAAAGGCCGCCATGAAGATCGACAATCTGCAATCGATCGTTGGTGAAAAGAAGGCGACTGTTGATTTTGTGAAACGGCAACGTCTTGCCTAAAAAAACGTAATCCATGCCGCTCGGCGCATCGACGTTGATCTCGAGCTTGGTGCCTTTCTGTCCAGCAAATTGATAAACGCCATTCGCCGTGATCGTCGGCGGCTGATGAAATTTGTATGGGACGACAGTTTTCGGCAGATCAGGATCGATCCAGTACGCGACCTCGTTGGGGCGCACAGTTGCTTTAATGTTGGAGACGCGCACTTCGTGTTTTGCGAAATCGTAAGTGAAACTGCCGGTGCCAACACCTTCGTCTCGCGTAACCCGAAAATCCTGGTAGGTGACCGCGCCGTCGGCGAAGTGCACTTTCGAGGTCGCGCTGTTCATCCATTGGCCGCGAAAAAGAGTGCGATCGAAAGAAACATTCCCGTCGCCCTGCCAACTCTCCGGATGTCGATCTTTTCCGCGGATCGCGATTCGAATCACCGGCGGCCGCGAGCATTCCCATTCGTTCAGGAATTCTTGCATCTCGGGCGAAACGAACGGACGGATTTCGCCCGGCGCGAGCGGGCCGTCGATATTCAAACGAAACTCGTTAGGCGCTTCGAACATTTCTGCGCGCAGATCGCCGGTGGGATGGTGAATTCGAATGTCGCGCAGCCAGGTTCGCTCGCCGTCCCAGGAAAATTCGGCGCGGCAATCCGACAACGGGACATTTTTGAAGGCGACGTTGTCGACGCCAAAGTGACCGATCAGTTTTACCTGCGGCCGTTCGCCGCTGAGATTTGCTGAGCCCGAAACATCGATCAGCGGTGGCGTCTTGAAGGTTGCCTCGGCCAGCGCGCCGCCGGCGTCCACCGCGTCGAGCAATCCTTTGAGATCGAGACTGCTTCGCGCCTGAAAATTTCCCGCGTTTGTTCGCCGGCTCCAATTCGCAGTCGCAACAAACCCGCCCATGCGATCGTTCCATTCGCATCGTGGCACTGACAAAGTCTGGTCGGCCCAATCCGCCTCCACCACGAATTCGCGCATCTCATAATTTCCTCGTTTGAATAGCTTGCCCTGCAGCGTCGCTTCGGCGCGCGCGTCTTCCAGACTGGCGAGATCGCCGCTGAATTTTATCTGCAACGTCGGCGGACCGGCCGGAAAACTAAACTTCTGGAGCTCGGCAATTGTCCGCCGCAAAATCCTCAATCGTTTTTCCCGTTCTTCTTCCGAGAGCGGCGGCGACGGTTGATAATCCGCGCGTTTGATCAATTGGCCGGTCGCGGAAACGCGCAAGCCGCAAAAAAGCCCTTCGGCCTGGCTGACGAAGATCTGTTCCGGCGGAAAATAGACGTGGGCGTGAAATTTCCTGAGCTGCGGTTGCTCGGTTTTACCCTGCGGACCTTTTAGCGGCAGCGTGACCTCGGCATTACGAACATCGAGCGCGTTGAGAAACGGCTGATGATAAAAAAACGCCGCATAATTAATATCGAGCACGATCTCGCTGATGAAAGCGAGCGTGTTGGTGCGATCCTGATAACTGAAAATGCGCACGTCGCGCGCGACCAAACCGCGAAACGGATCGAGCGTGAGATGGCCGATCGACGCCTCGACGCCGCGTCGATGCAATTCCTCAACGATCCGGGCGCGCGTTCGCCCGCCGAAACCTTTGCGCGCCAAATACCAACCGCCGCTAATCGCGGCCGCGATGAGCAGGACGATCGCGAACCGCAGAAGGGAGACCGCCAGCCGCCGGGCAAAAGTCGGTTGTCGATCCGGTGCGTCGACAACGGTCTGTGGTTCCTGGACAATCGTTGGCATCAGCGAACCAGTACAGAGCCACAGATGAACACAGATTTACACAGATTTTTTTCCGAGCAGCGTCCGTGTCCTTTCATCTGTGTTTCATCTGTGTGAATCTGTGGCTGTGACAATAAACGATCTGCCGGCAATCAACGCCTCGCTGAACGCAATCAGCACCGTTTTCATTTCGATGGGATGGTTCTGGATCCGGCGCAACATCTGGCAGCGTCACGTCCCGTGCATGATCGTCGCTCTCGTTGCCTCGACCGGTTTTCTTGTCGGTTACATTATCTATCACGCGCACGCCGGCGAAAAGTCCTCCGGCTATCATGGCCTGATCGCGTGGATTTACTTCCCGATTTTAATCACGCACATTTTGCTCGCATTCGTGACGCTGCCGCTCGTCATCGTCACACTCGTTCCAGTTTTTCAACGCCGGTGGGATCGACATCGTCGCATCGGGCGCTGGACGATGCCGATCTGGCTTTACGTCTCGGTCACTGGCGTTCTCGTTTATATGACGCTTTATCATTGGTTCCCGCCGCCAAAATAAAGCCAGTCCAGTTCGGACTCTTCAGTAGTTGACGCCCCCTCAACTCGGCATCGATAATTCCAAACGCTCCCATGGTGACGATCGCGACATTTAACGAGCCGGAGAAAGCGAAGCGCCTGAAGCAGCGCCTTCAGGAATCCGGCGTCAAAGCCGACATCCACAATGAACGCCATCTTCAGCAGATGGTTTTCATGTCGCGGCCGCAGGCCAACGCCAAGGTGATGGTGGACGATGACGATTTTGAGCGCGTGCAGAATTTGATGATCGAATGGGAAACGAGCGATCCGGACGTGGGGAGCGCGATCATCCGTTGTCCGCAATGCAACTCGTCGAGCATTGAGTATCCGCAGATGACTCGAAAGGCGATCACGCCGGCGGTAGTTATGCTTCTTTGTACGCTCCGGATTTTGCCGAAAGAATTTTACTGCCAGGATTGTCATTACACTTGGAGCAACGAGGAAGAACGCATCATCGGCCGGCTCTGGCGCCGGTTCTTCCCGGGACGCGAGGAAGCGACCTAGGCGTCCTGTCTGAACAGAAATCGCAGGCGCAGTGTCGGATCAAGCAAATGCTCAGCACTCAACGCGCAACGTCCAACTTCAAATCCGCCTCTGAACTCGCTGTTGGACGTTGGGCATTGGACGTTCGACGTTTTCTGATTCATCCATGAAGTGGCTCTTTGTCCTGTTTCTCGCGATCATCATTTTCGGCGGCGCCGCCTGGTTCGGATACAACTACGTTTTCAAAGAAGATATTCAGGTCCGCAAAGAACAGCGCGGTGAAGTGACACCGGAACCGCGGATCGATCTGACGCTGCCCGAATACGAAGCTGCCGCAAAATTGCGCCAGGAAGGAAGAATTCCCGAAGCGCGCGCTGCGCTCACTGCGTTCGTTCAAAAATTTCCAAGCAGCCCGAGCGCCGATGCGGCCAAGGATTTGCTGGGCGAGGTGAACATCGACATCTTCCTCTCGCGCACGCCGTCGCCGGAAAAAGAGGAATACATTGTCAAGCCTGGCGACGTGATAACAAAGGTCGCGCACAAAATGAAAACCACGCCCGAGTTGATCATGCGGATGAACAATATGAGCAGTACGATGCTGCACATCGGCGAGCACTTGCTCATTTCCCATCCCGACTTCGCAATCGTTGTTCAGCGCAAACCGAAGTTGCTCGTGGTCCTCAATCACGGCGGATTTTTCAAGCAGTATCACATCCAGGAAGAAAAGTTGCCGGCCAAGGTTCCCCCGAAAGTGCAGACCAAAGTCGCGGAAGTGATGGCCTTTAGAGACGGCAAACGCGTCGGTTTCGGCACGAAAGAATTTATCGGCAGCACCCGCTGGATCCGGCTTGGCAATCAGGCCTACACGATTTATTCCGTGCCCGACGCCGCGCATCCCGCCTTGTCTCAGCCGCCACCACCACAAGGAATTGGCCTGGCCGCGGCCGACGTGGAAGAATTAAGCAGCCTCGTGAACAATAAAACTCCCGTCACAGTCACCGATTAGCGCGATGGACTTGCAACCACTCGATTTTGAAAAGCCGATTTTGGAACTGGAACGGCGCTTGCAGGAGCTGAAGGCGCATTCGCGCGAGCACGATGTCAATCTTGATTCGGAAGTGGAAGCGATCGAAGCCAAATTGCGCGACACCCGTCGCGAGATTTACGGGAATCTGAGCGCGTGGCAGCGCGTCCAGATCGCCCGGCACGTGCAACGACCGTTCGCGCTCGACTACGTCGAACGCTGTTTCACCGGCTGGACCGAATTGCGCGGCGATCGCCGTTTTGCCGATGACAAAGCAATGCCGAGCGGGCTTGCCATGCTTGATTCACAACGGTGCGTCGTCATCACACATCAAAAAGGCCGCAACACCAAAGAAAACGTGATGCGCAATTTCGGCTGCGCCCATCCGGAAGGTTACCGCAAGGCGCTGCGACTTATGCGACTCGCCGAAAAATTCAACATGCCAGTGATTTCTTTGATCGACACCCCCGGCGCGTTTCCGGGAATCGGTTCCGAGGAACGCCACATCTCGGAAGCGATAGCGGTAAATTTGCGCGAGATGATGAATCTGCGAATCCCCATCATTGCCGCGGTGATTGGCGAAGGCGGTTCCGGCGGCGCGCTCGGCATCGGTGTGGCGGATCGCGTTTTGATTTTAGAAAACGCTTACTACTCCGTTATCAGTCCCGAAGCTTGCTCGGCGATTCTGTGGCGCGATCGAAAACACGCGGCCGAAGCGGCCGAAGCGTTGAAGCTGACCGCACAGGATTTGTTGAAACTCGGAGTCGTCGACGAAATCGTCGGTGAGCCTGAAGGCGGTGCCCATCGTGATTACGAAACGTCCTCGACCAATCTCGGAAACGCCTTGCGAAAAAATCTCGAACGTTTGAACGCGATGTCGCACGACGAGCTTCTCAAAAAGCGTTACAAAAAATTCCGGGCACTCGGAAATTTCGCCGAGCCGAAAGCGACTGCGACGCGTTCATAATTGGTGATGCGATTAGGGGATTGTCGATCTTACGGATGCGTTGCCGCGATTCTTGTCGCGGTTCACTCCGGGTTCGCCGGGTCGGCTGACGGTTTCAATTACAAACGTGACACGCTTTCCTTCGCCAACTGGACAGTGTTTACGTATGAGAACGGCCACATCGTTTCGCACAAGAACCAGTTCGGCCATCACTACTCTCGTCGCTGTTTCGTGATGACCCGAACCGTTGAGCAGTTTTACAAGTTCGCGCGCTTTGAACCGAACGCTCCGAAACTGGATGAGAACGAACTGCATAAACGGATTCGCGCGGTCACGCGGAAATCACCGTGGCACGACCCCCTCCCGCCGGAAAAACGGATCGTCATTCCCGGTTATCGCAATTTGCGCGAGCTCAGCTCAACGAATACACCATTGATGCAGCAGAACATCGGCGTTGGCTGGGTCGTTTATCTGCGCCCGGGAAATGTACGAATGTTTTATCTCCACGATAAAAATTATCAGGTGAAAACGCACGACCTGCTCGAGCAATCGCTCTCGCGTCACGATTTCTTCATCGCGTATCTTTCGGACTTCCCGATTCTCCACATCAATCATTCCGTTCTCGTTTATAAACATTCTCGCCCGCGCTCGACTGACGGCAGCGATCATTATCTCGTTTACGATCCGAATCACCCCGAAGGGCCACGTCATCTGGAATGGTTTCCCGCGAAACGCGAGTTCGGCTACGAGAAGGACAAGGAATTTGCGGGCGGCTTCACCCGCGTCTTTCAGGTTTACGGAAAATTTCTGCAGTAACGCGAATCACTCACCGTTCGGTGGAAATAAAAACTTCAGCGCCGGCTCGACGCGCGCAGCCCACGCCGCCTCGTTGTGACCTGCGCCATCGACTTCGAGATACTTAAGATCCACATCCAAACGCCAGTGTCGGTCGATCAGCGCATCGCGTAGCTCGCGCACTTGTTCCCAATCCGGTTCGCCGGTTCCCATATCGAGCCAGATTTTTAACGGCGGTTTCTGATCGAGAAATCCGATCAAGCGCAAGATCGAAAATTCATCCCACCAGACCGACGGCGACATGACCATCAAACGACTGAACGTCTCGGAAAAAATTATTCCGATCGCCAATGTCGCCAGTCCGCCGAGCGACGATCCGCCAAGCCCGGTAAACTCCGCCTCCGCTTTCGTTCGATATTTTTTATCGATGAATGGTTTCAGTTCCTCGATCAAAAACCTTCCGTAAATTCCGGCAAGGCCGCGGCTTCGTTTTTTCGGATGATCGTGTGGTTCGATTACGCCCGCGGTCGGCGCGTATTCATGGATCCGATCCTGGCCCATGTTCGCGACCGCTACGATGATGAGCGGCTCGATTTGTTTTTGCCGGATCAGGCGCTGCGCGGTTTCATCGACGCCCCACTCAACTCCGGCAAACGAAGTTGCGGCGTCAAAAACGTTTTGGCCGTCGTGCAAATACAAAACCGGATAACGTCTGCGCGAGAAACGGCTGTAGCCCGGTGGGAGATAAACCAGCACGTCGCGGCGATTTCCCAAAACTTTGGAGGGAAACGCGCGATGGCGTTTGATGTTTCCGGTGAGTGTGTGTTTGCGTTTCAAAACGAGACGCTTCGTTGAAGATGTCGATCTTGTCAGCAGTTTTTGTAGCAATCCCTGCTCACGCTCATAATCGTGCTCGTGCTCGATTCGATTATGATTACGATTACGAGCAGAGCACGAGATAAATGAACGAACGTTACATCAAATGGCACACGCCGTGGCTCGGCCGCGACTTTGAAATGCTCGCCTTCGGCGATGGTGGCGGTCTGCCGTTGATTATTTTTCCGACTTCGGGCGCGCGTTATTACGAAAATAAGGATTTCGGCCTGGTCGGCTCCATCGCCTGGTACATCGACAACGGCAAAGTCACCGTTTACTGCCCCGACGCGATCGACCTAGAAAGTTTCTACAACAAGAAAATTCATCCGGCCGACCGGATGAAAACGTATAACGCCTACGAAAATGTGATCGTGAACGATGTGTTCGATCTCGCGCGGCGCGAATGTCATTGTCATCGCGTGGCAATGACCGGTGCGAGTCTCGGCGCGTATCATGCGGCCAACATCGCCTTTCGGCATCCCGATTCAGTCAGCCATCTCATCTCGCTGAGCGGTGCGTTCGAGATCAGCGATTTCTTCGACGGCTATTGGGACGACAACATCTACTTCAACAGCCCATATCAATATCTCCCGAACACAACCGATCCGTGGAAATACAATCACATGGGCATCATCATCGGCACCGGCGAATGGGACAACACGCGCCAGGAATCCTACAAACTCTCTGAGATTTTGAATTCCAAAGGCATCCAGCACTGGCTCGACGACGGAAAATGGCGCGGCCACGATTGGAATTACTGGTGCGAAATGCTGCCGTACTATTTGTCGAAGATCACGTAACCGCTTTCTGTCATTCCGAGCGAAGTCGAGGAATCTCTCGATGTTCTCTGGCCGTACCTCAGCTCGGAAATATTTAGAGATGTCTCGACTCCGCTCGACATGACAAAAGAAAAAATTCTGTTGGGCGCACACATGTCCATCGGCGGCGGCGTGCACACGGCGATCGAGCGCGGTTGCTCGATTAAATGCACCGCGATCCAGATATTCGTGAAAAACAACATGCAATGGTTCGCGCGTCCGCTGAGGCGTGAAGAAATTCGCGCGTTCCTGAATCACGCGCAGCGGGACGAATTGCTGTCGATCTTTGCTCACGCGAATTATCTGATCAATCTCGCGGCGACAAATCCGCGGTTTCTCACCAATTCCATCCGCGCTTTGTCGGAAGAACTCACCCGCGCCGACCAGCTCGAGTTGCCGTTTCTAGTCTTGCATCCAGGCGCGCACCTTGGCGCAGGGGAAGAAGCCGGCCTCGACAAAATTGTCGCGTCGATCGATCGCGTCTTTCAAACAATTCCGAAAGTGAAAACGAAGATTGCGCTCGAAACGACCGCCGGCCAGGGATCATGTCTTGGTCACCGTTTCGAGCAAATCGCTCATATTATAGAGAACGTGCGCGAACCTGAGCGTCTCTGCGTTTGTCTCGACACTGCTCACATTTTTGCCGCGGGCTACGACGTTGGCAGCGAAGCTGGTATCCGGAAGACATTTCGCGAGTTCGATCGCGTTATCGGCCGAGATCGTCTCGCGGCGATTCACCTCAACGATTCCAAAACTGCGCGAGGCTCACGCGTGGATCGACATCAACACATCGGCAAAGGCCAGATCGGTCTCGATGCGTTCCGATTCATCATGAGCGAGAGCCGATTTCGAAAAATCCCAAAGGTTCTCGAGACACCGAAAGGCAAGGAACTTCGCGAAGATGTGATGAATCTGCGAAAGCTCCGAAGCATGGCGAAGCACGCGATTCGTTAAATCGCTAAATGTTTTAGCTAATCAGCCGGATCGTGAGCGGATAGCGATAAAATTCGCCCTGGCTTGTTTTCACCGACGCGATGATGACAAAGACCGTGTTGAGGATCCAGAGGGCGATCAGAATCGGAATTCCGATTAACACGAAACAAAGAATGAACGCGATGATGTCATAGATCAGCATCGAGATCTGGAAGTTTAGGGATTCTTTTCCGGCAGCGTCGATTTCGGGCGAATCGGCGCGTTTAATTAGCCAAACAACGAGCGGACCGAGAAGGTGGCCGAAGAAATGAAAAAATAATCCGGCCAACGCGCTGGCATGACAAAGCACGCACCAGTTTTTAACTTCGGACGACATCGACGATGTTGGTGCCGGGGACGGCGACGGGGATGCAGTTGGTGTTTCGTTCATGAGTTTATCCTTTCACGCGCTCGATTTCTGCGCCGAGCTCGCTCAGTTTTTCATCAAGATGTTCGTAGCCGCGATCAATGTGATAAACGCGGCTGACTTCGGTAATTCCATCCGCTTTTAATCCGGCAAGCACGAGCGCGGCCGACGCTCGGAGATCGCTCGCCATCACCGGCGCGCCGAGCAAACGATCAACTCCCTGAATCACAGCCGTCGGCCCTTCCAGATCGACATGCGCGCCCATCCGCTTCAACTCCGCGACATGCATGTAACGTTGCGGAAAAATATTTTCCGTGATCACGCTGATGCCCTTGGTCGTCGAAAGCAGCGCACACATTTGCGCCTGCATGTCGGTCGGAAAACCGGGATAAGGTTCGGTCGCGATTTCGAGCGGTTTGACTGCGCCGTTTGGAAAAACCGAGATCGCGTCGCCCTTGGTTTCAATTCGAAAGCCGCAATTTGCCAGCGCGTTCGTCACCGCGGTGATGTGCTTGGGTTCCGCCCGCTTGATCGTGATTCCTTTTCCACAAATCGCGCCCGCCACCAAAAACGTTCCGGCTTCGATCCGATCGGCGATGATGTCGTGCTCGGCGCCGTGCAATTCTTTCACGCCTTCAACGATGATGCGACGCGTTCCGGCGCCTTCGATTTTCGCGCCCATTTTGTTCAGGAAATTCGCAAGATCGACAACTTCCGGTTCCTGCGCTGCGCCTTCGATCACCGTGGTTCCTTCCGCCAACGCGGCCGCCATCATCACATTGTCAGTGCCGAGAACCGTCGGCCCAAATTTTCCGCGCAAATTAATCACCGCGCCTTTTAGTTTTGGCGCAAACACTTTGATGTTGCCGCCTTCCACTCGGACTGCCGAGCCGAGCGCTTCGAATCCTTTCAAATGCAAATCGATCGGCCGATCGCCAATGACGCAGCCGCCCGGTAACGAAACGGTCGCTTCTTTGCACCGGCTGAGCAGCGGACCAATTACGCAAACCGAGGCGCGCATTTTGCGAACGACATCGTAGGGCGCGATCGAATCGATTTTCACCGCCGCAATCGTGACCGTGCCACTGGCGCGTTCCACTTCCGCACCGAGATGCTTCAAAATTTGAAGCATGTAATGCGTGTCGCTCAGGTCGGGCACGCGGCGAATCGTGCACGGCTCGCGTGTGAGCAACGTCGCCGCCAAAATCGGCAGGGCAGAGTTCTTCGAGCCGCTGATCTTGATCGAACCGCTCAGCGGACGCCCACCGTGGATCCGAATTTTATCCATAACTGGCTAGGAGAAATCGAGTGATACGTGAATAATCCTTTTCTGCTCGAATGTCCTGATAATTTTTTAGACGCAAAAATTCGACCAATCCTTCAGCCTGATCGATCCCAATTTCGAGGGCGAGCCGACCGCCGGGTTCCAGATGCGCGGGCGCCTGCTCGATCAATTTGCGAACGAGCTCATCACCTTTCTCTCCGGCAAACAATGCCACCTCCGGATCATGCAGCACTTCCCGCGCGAGCGATTGTCGATCTTGCATCGAGATATATGGAAGATTCGCGACGACTAGGTCGAATCTTTCATTCAAATTCTCCAGCAGATCGCCTTTTTGAAATTGAACTCGATCGTTTAAGCCAAGCCGGGCCGCGTTTTCTTTCGCGAGCGACAAAGCGTCGTCCGAAACATCGACCGCGAATACTTTCGCTTTCGGAAACTGCTTCGCGAGACTGAGCGCGATCACTCCACTGCCGGTTCCGACGTCGACAATTCTGGCCTCTGCCTTCTCACCTCTGATCTCTGACACGAGCAACTCGACGAGTTGCTCGGTCTCAGGCCGCGGCACGAGCGAGCGCTTATCGCAAAGAAACGTTTGTCCGCAGAACTCGACTGTGCCTAACAAATGTTGCAGTGGCTCGCCTTGTGCGCGTCGCTTCATCAATTCGCGCAATTGCGTGAGCTCATTCTCGTTCAACTTCGTTTCGAACTCGAGGTATAGTTCGAGTCGCGAAAGTTTGAGCGCATGCGCGATCAAATGTTCCGCGTTCAACCGCGGGCTCTCGATCTTATGCTTGGTGAAAAATGCCGTCGCCGATTGCAGCACTTCGAGCAGCGTCTTTGTTTGGGTCACGCGATGGATGATTCTTTGAGTCGTTCGGCGACGTCGGCGGCTTGAAGTGCCTTGATCATCTCGTCGAGATCGCCGTCAATCACGCGATCTAAATTATATAGAGTTAGTCCGATCCGGTGGTCGGTCAGCCGGTTCTGCGGGAAATTGTAGGTGCGAATCTTTTCTTCGCGGCCGCCCGAGCCGATCTGACTCTTACGCACCGCGCTATATTTTGCCGCCTCCTCCTGCTGTTGCCGTTCAAGCAATCGCGCTCGCAAGATCGACAATGCCTTTTCCTTGTTCTTGAGCTGACTGCGACCGTCCTGGCAACGAACAATCGTGCCGGTTGGAATGTGCATTACTTGTACTGCCGAATCGGTCGTATTCACGCCTTGCCCGCCCGGTCCGCCCGCGCGCGAAACTTCAATTCGCAAATCTTCCGGCTTCAATTCAACATCGACATCTTCGGCTTCCGGCAAGACCGCGACTGTGGCAGTCGAAGTATGAATGCGACCCTGCGCTTCCGTTGCCGGCACGCGTTGCACGCGATGGACGCCGCTTTCGTAACGCAATTTTCGAAAAACAGATTCGCCGGAAACCCTGAAGATCACTTCCTTCAATCCGCCGAGCTCCGACGCACTCGATTCCAAATCTTCTGCCTTCAATCCGGATGACTCGGCATAGCGATGATACATTCGATAGAGATCGGCTGCGAAAATCGCGGCTTCGCTTCCGCCGGTGCCGGCGCGAATTTCCACGATCGCGTCGCGATTTTCATTTTCGTCCGGCGGCAAGAGTCCGACCTGCAATTCACGTTCGAGCTCGGCGACACGCTTTTCCAAATCCGGAATTTCATCATCGGCCATGGCAGCGATTTCGACATCGCGGGAACTCGCAAGCTCGCGATTGTCATCGAGCTGTTTGCGCGCGTTTTCCAATTCGTCCCATTTCGCGAGTACAGCTTTCGTGTTCCCATGCTCGCGCATGATTTCCTGAGCGCGTTTGCGATTATCAAAAAGTTTCGGATCGGCAATCTCGCGTTCGAGTTGCTCGAACCGTTCGCGTTTACGTTGAATGAGAGGTTCAAAGTCCATGGCTGTAGCGGCGCTCTCGGAGCGCCGAAATGCGACGGTGAGACACCGCCGCTATAGTAGTCAGCTAAGCTTTTTTGCCCGCGCGCACAGCTTTGGTGCTGCCGTAGCGCTTGGTGAATTTTTCGACGCGACCGGCGGTGTCGACGAATTTCTGCTCGCCGGTGAAAAACGGATGGCAGGCGGCGCAGATACCGATTCTAATGTCGCGCCGGGTCGAGCGGGTGTGATACACCGCGCCGCACGCGCAAACGATGTCGGTCTCGTGATACTCTGGATGAATGCCTGCTTTCATGTCCGAAAATGAGCGCCGAATGTAACCGCGTCGGGAGTTTACGCAAGCGATGAAACCGAAAGACGTCTTGCTCGAGAGATGGAAGGAAACCCTCGCCCGGAAAAGCGATTCGCCGGCAACTTTCAACACGCGAGGCGAGGTTGTTCGAACTTTCCAACAAATCGAAGAGCGCGCGCGTGATTTCGAATCGAAGATCGACAACTTCGCCGCCGGAAGCGTCGTGGCCATGCAAATCGGCAATCATGAAGACTGGCCGTCGATTTTGATCGCGTGTTTGCGCCGCGCGGTTGTTGTGCTGCCGCTCGAACAATCAATTAGCGAGCAGCAACGCGACGCTGCGTTGATGATTTGTCAGGTAAACGGAATTATCGAGGCCGCTCAAACGATTCGAAAGATCGACAACCATCCGCCGAATTGGGGAAAAAATATTCCGTCGCTTTTAAAGCTGACTTCAGGGACCACCGCGGCACCGCGCGCCATCCGATTTCGAAGCGAGCAGCTCCTGGCCGATTGCGATCAGATCTGCGAGACGAAAGGAATTTCCGATGTCGATCTTAACTTCGGGGTGATTCCGATTTCGCATTCCTACGGATTCAGCAATCTGCTCACGCCGCTCATCGCGCGCGGTGTGCCAATTGTTTTGAGTCGAGATCGAACTCCGCGCGCGATTCTCGACGATCTCGCGCGAACAAATGCGACGGTGTTTCCGGGGATGCCGATTTTCTATCAATCGTTTTGCGAAATGGAAAAGGTTCCACCGCTTCCGCAGCTGCGGCTTTGTATTTCCGCGGGCGCGCCGTTGCCGCTCGCGGTCGCGCAAAAATTTCGGGAGAAATTCGGATTATCCATCCATTCCTTTTACGGCGCATCGGAATGCGGCGGCATCTGTTACGACCGCGAAGCAAAGAACGAGAAAGAAGGTTATGTCGGCGCTCCGATGAAAGATGTCGATCTTGAAATGATCGATCCGAGATCGGAAATGAGTCAGATCCGCGTTCGGAGCGCGGCTGCGGGCGACGGTTATTTTCCAGAACCAAACGATCAAAAACTCGGCAACGGTGTTTTTGTTCCGGACGATTTGCTCGCGCGCGAAGGCGAAAGCTTCAAAATCGCCGGACGCATTTCCGATGTGATCAATGTGGCCGGGAAAAAAGTGAACCCGGCTGAGATTGAAGAAGCGCTCTTGCGTTTTCCCGGAGTTCGTCAGGCAGTCGCGTTCGGACGTTCGGCAGCTGCCGGACTGCGAAATGAAGAAGTTGCTGCGTGCGTAGTCGGAAATATCGGGGAAAAACAGCTACTCGAGTTTTGCGGTAAGGAATTGAGCGGTTGGCAGGTGCCGAAGCAGATTTTTATTGTCGATTCGATTCCAACAAACGAGCGCGGAAAGATCAGCCGGCGCGATCTGGCGAAGCGGTTCAAGAGCTGATCGAAAAAGCCGTTGTCATTTGCTCAGAAGCGAGCATTGCTACCGGAAAGCGGCACGACGCTGCCGGCCCCGACCCGAGGCGGATGAAACAGAAAAAATCAAAACAGGCGACACGGATCCTGGTTTTGGAACCGGACGAGCAATTGGCCTCTGCCATTTCGAGCGTGCTCAACGAGGCCGCGCCGGACGCGATGGTCGAGATGACGCGCAGTTTGGAAGAGGCGCAGCAACTCGTCCTCGGAGTGAAGCCAGAATTGTTCGTCCTGGATGTCGATGGAATTCCGGACCTCGGACAGGATTTTCTTTACGATCTGCGAACGAGTCATCCAAATGCGCGCGCGATTGTTCTGACCGGTGTTCATCTGCCTGAACAGCGCGAGCAAGTCGCTGGACTCGGCGCGATCCATTTTCTCGTCAAACCGGTGGCGCATTGGGACTTTGTCGAGCTCGTGCAGCGGTTGTTGCAACCGGCAACGGACACGGCGGAAAAATTCCAAGGCACGCTCCGCGATCTTCAATTCACCGATATCATCCAACTCAAGTGCATGAGCGGCGCGACGGCGGTGCTGGAATTCATCGGGCCGAGCGGCGAAAAAGCGCGCGTCTTCTTCGAGAATGGACAGGTCAGACACGCGACCGCGCCAGGTCGGCAAGGAATGACCGCCTTCAACGAGATCGTTCGTTGGAAAGGCGGAACGGTTTCTGAGGTGGCGGATGCGCCGCCAAGTCCGCGGACGATCGAGATGGATTGGCAGCAGCTGTTGATGGAAGCGGTGCGCGGGGCAGACGAAGCAACCGCGGCGCCGGTCAAAAAATCGCGCAAGAAAAAAGAGGCTCCCAAAATTCTGGTGGTGGATGACAGCCTGATGCTGCTCAGTTTCGTGAAAGAAGTGTTGATCGAGGCGAACTATGACGTCGCAACGGCAACGACGGGCGAGGAGGCGGTGCGCGCGGCCCAAAGCGAAACGCCGGACCTAATCCTGCTCGATTTTATTTTGCCGGACACGAGAGGAGACGAAGTTTGCCGCCGATTGCTGGAAAATCCGGGGACAGCCGGTATTCCGGTTGTTTACATGTCCGGCTACGGCGCCGAATTGCAGGCCAGCCGGAGCGAACATTCGAATGTGATTGGGTTCTTGAATAAACCGTTCACTTCGGATTTGCTTATCAAAACCGTAGAGACCCATATGCCTCGAAAATCGAAAGAGCCGGAGTCCGAAAAGTCAGCTGAGCCCACGCCTGCGCCCGAATCAACGGAGACTCCGATCGAACAGGAACCTGCTTACCGCGAAACGAGCGAGGTCGGTGCCGTAATTTCACAAACAGAAGAAGCTCCGTGGTGGACTCCCGCACCCTCGACCGAAGCTCCGGTCGCGACTCCTGCGGCGTTCGAACCGGCGGCGGAACAATATTTCATTCCTGACGCATCGCTCACCGGCGGCTCCTATTTTTGCGGTGACACGCGTTTTTTCTCGATCAACCGCGCGCTCCAAATCATCGCGAGCCAAAAACTCACCGGCACGCTGCGGTTTTACTGGGACAGGCAACCGGTGGCGCTTCTCGCCCAAAACGGACAAATCTTGTTCGCCACGACTCCTGACACCGAACTGTATTGCCCGGAAGCACCGGTCGCGCTGAGCAATGTCGATCCGGACCGCGTCGCGGCGGCGAAGACGCGCCAACAGGAAAGCGGTTGCCCGCTTTTCGTCACGCTTGCGCAAGAGAATCTGATTTCGAACGAGCCCGCGATGCAGTTGGTTCAACATCACGGACAAAAACTTTTCGCCGAGCTTTGGGCTGCGCCATGTGTCCGGTTTTCTTTCGAACAAGGAGCGCTTCCGGATTTCGCAAACGCGATTCCGGGCGAGCTCGATGTCGATCAATGGGCGCTGGCCACGCTGCGCTTCGTTCAGTTTCCGCAACTCGGAGATCGCGCTTACTACGATCCGACTTCCATTCCGGCCTACACGCGCGACGGCTTTGAGCGAATTCAGAACCTGCGACTGACCGTGGCCGAGGCGCAGTTCGCCTCCCAGTTCAACGGCGCGCGTTCGGTCCAACAGATCGCAAAAAATCTGCGACTCGATTTGAAGTTCGCGAGCGTGACACTGTTCCGTTTCCTCGCGCTTGAAATCATCGAATGCTGGCCTGGCGCAAACGCGGCCGGTCAGGAAAGCAAAGGCATCTTCAAGCGGCTCGGCAGCGCGATTGGCATCGGCGAGTAGTTCAAAATTTCCGAGTCGATGAACAAGTCGCTTGTCGCCGATATCGGCGGCACCCATGTGAAGCTGATCATTGAGGACGCTGAACAGCGCCAGTTCGATTCCGGCGCGAAAATGCTTCCGGACGATTTCGTCGCGAAGCTCAAGGAACAGACGAGCGATTGGAGGATCGACAATATCTCGATTGGTTTTCCGTCTCCAGTCAGCGGCGGCAAGATCATCAAAGAACCGAAACATCTCGGCAAAGGCTGGGTCGGTTTCGATTTTGAAAAGTCGTTAGGCAAACCGACACGCGTCATTAACGACGCCGCGATGCAGGCGCTTGGAAGTTATCATGGCGGCCGGATGCTTTTTCTGGGACTCGGCACCGGACTCGGCTCCGCGCTCGCGCTTGAAAACAAATTGTTTCCGCTCGAACTGGGCGATCTGCCTTATCGCGACCGCGACATCATCGAAAATTTTCTCGGCATTCCCGGAATCGAACGACTCGGCTTGGAAGAATGGAAAAACGAAGTGATTTTCGCGGTCACGCAATTAAAGAAATCGTTCATCGCCGATTACGTCGTGCTCGGCGGCGGCAATGTTCATCGGTTCGATTCCCTGCCCGAAGGAATTGAGCGCGGCAAAAACGAAAACGCATTTCAAGGCGGGCTGCGACTTTGGGAAACCGAGGCCGGCGCCCCGAAGTGGCAGATTTTCTAGGATCGACGTCTTGCCAGGGAGGGGACTCGAACCCCTAAGGATTTCTCCACCAGATCCTAAGTCTGGCGCGTCTGCCAATTTCGCCACCCTGGCCTGGCAACTGTAGATTGTAGATTTGCGATTGCCGATTTCAAACGGCGAGGCCGCCCAGGGGCATGGCCGGTGCTCTGAATTAGCGCCAAGCCATGACCGAGACCGCCCCCGTCGCCATTTCGCGCCCTGACTCACAGGAGCAGCCCTCATTCCGCAACAACGCTCTCCTCGCCGGCATCAGCGAAGAGATTTACGCTGCGCTCACCGACAAAATTACGGTGATGCGTTGCAGTCCGAACGAAATCATCTTCGAGGAAAACGGGGCGGGCGATTCGCTTTACTTAATTGCCGACGGCTCGGTGAAAATTTCAAAGCGCGGCCGGGCCGGTCAGCAGGAGACACTCGCTTACTTAATGGAGTCCGATTTTTTCGGCGAAATGGCGCTGGTCGATACCGGCAAACGTTCGGCGCAGGCAGCGGCTGTCGATCATGTCGTTCTCGGACGAATCGACCATGACGGTTGGGATCTGTTGCTTCAACTCGCGCCCCAACAAGTGCTCGCAAATTTTACGCGTTCGGTCACCGCACGATTGCGTCACAACAATCAGCATTTTATCGACGAAGTGATGCGAAGCGAGCGGCTCTCGCTCATCGGCAGCACCATCAGCTCGATCGTGCACGACATGAACAATCCGATCTCGTGCATTCTCTGCGCATGCGAAGTGATTCGGAGAAGCACTCCGGATGCTTCCATTGCGGAAGCGGGTGAACTGATTCGCGGCGCCGTGAAGAGCATGGAGAACATGACGCGCGAGCTAATTGATTTTTCCCGCGGTAACACGCAACTCAATCTCGAGTCTTTTCCGGTCGAAGAACTCGTTGAAATTATCGAGGCGGATTTTTCTCGTTACCGGCCAGAGAACGAACTCCGCGTAGAAGTTTTTTATAACGGCGCGATCCAGGCGGATCGACATCGCCTGCTGCGCGTGTTCAACAACCTGATTCGCAACGCCTGCGAGGCAATGGTCAAGAGCGATCAAAGACTGCTGACTTTCGCCGTGAAACGGATCGACAACGGATTGCGCTTTGAAATTTCCGATACTGGTTGCGGGATTCCGCCACAGCTCTTGCCGCGAATTTTTGAGCCGTTCGTGACCCACGGAAAATCCAACGGCACCGGTCTCGGGCTGGCGATCACGAAAGCGGTTGTTGAAGCGCACAACGGCACGATCTCGGTCCAAAGCACCGATCGCGGAACGACGTTCACGGTCGATTTGCCGCTGCAAGCCTGAGCAAAATGGCTCACTGAGCCGCCAAACCGCAGAAAGTAGCGGGATTTGGCGCGGGAGAAGCTTCGCTTCAAGCTAACGGCTCTCGCCCAGCGGGATGTCGACTGGATTTCCATGGCCGCCGAACTCGAACCAGATCTGCAATTAGAGATCGCCCATGTCCTTTTCGTGGACATCGTCGGTTACTCCAAACTGCTCATGAACGAGCAGCGCGAATCGATTCGTGAGCTAAATCAAATCTTCCGGCAGACGGACGCTTTTCAGGTGGCCGAGGCCGCGGAAAAGCTGATTTGCGTGCCGACGGGAGACGGAATGGCGCTCGCTTTCACGAGCACGCCCGACGCGCCCGTGCGTTGCGCAATTCAAGCGAGCAAAACATTGAACCATCCCTCAATAAAAATTCGGATGGGAGTTCACAGCGGCCCGGTCAGCGGAACGACGGACGTGAATGATCGGTCGAACGTCGCCGGCGCCGGAATCAACATGGCGCAGCGCGTGATGGACTGCGGCGACGCCGGACACATTTTGCTTTCAAAACGCGTCGCCGAGGATCTCGCTCAGTATCGGCATTGGCAGCCGTATCTGCACGATCTCGGCGAATGCGAAGTCAAACACGGCGAAGTCATTTCGCTGGTCAACCTTTATAATGAGGACGTCGGAAATCCGGAAGTGCCGATGAAGTTTGCCGCCGGAAACGCTGCTCACGTTTCTGCTCGGAAAAATTCTGATCGAATTCCAAGAATGCTCATCGTAGCGCTTATCGCGCTCACTGCGGTCGCGATCGGCGCCAAGATTTTCCTTCCCGCTTTTGGAAACAAATCGTCAGCACCGGCAACGGATGCTTCCCTGATTTCTTCCATTCCGGAAAAGAGCATCGCCGTTTTGCCGTTCGACAACTTGAGCACAAATCAGGAAACCGCCTTTTTCACCGACGGCGTCCAGGACGAAATCTTGTCGAACCTCGCAAAGGTCGCGGACCTGAAAGTCATCAGCCGCACGAGCGTGATGCAGTACAAAACGCCGCGCGCCCGTAATCTGCGCGAAATTGGGCGGCAACTCGGCGTCGCGCACGTGCTCGAGGGCAGCGTGCAACGCGCCGGAAATCGCATTCGCGTCAACGCCCAATTAATCGATGCTCGCACTGACGCTCACCTTTGGGCGCAGAGTTATGACCGCGACCTGGCCGACGTGTTCGCAATTCAAAGCGAGATCGCCAAAACGATTGCCGATCAGCTTCAAGCCAAGATTTCCCCGAAAGAGGAAACGGCCCTGGGCTCAAAGCCCACGGATGACATGGTTGCTTTCGATCTTTATCTGCAAGCGACCCAGATTGATCGGAATCGCTCCAGTGCCATGGGCAGCGGCGGCGCCGAAGAAGCCAAACGCGAAATCGGCCTCCTGAATGAAGCCATCACGCGTGATCCAGCCTTCGTGCCGGCGATCTGTTTGCTGGTGCAAACGCATCTTTACTTGCACTGGATTAACGTCGATCAGCCTGCCGCGCATTTGGAGTCGGCCAAAAAAGCGCTGGACGAGGCGGTCCGCTTGCAGCCGAACGCAGCCCAGGTGCACGTCATGAAAGCGCTTCTTTATTATTGGGGCTCCCGTGATTACGCGCCCGCTCTCGCTGAGCTTGCTCTGGCCCGGCGCAATCTGCCGAACGACCGGGGAGTCTTATATTTTACTGCGATGATTGAGCGGCGTCAGGGCAATTGGCTGGATTCAACCCGGCGTCTCGAGCAAGCATTCGCCGTAGACCCGTGCAACATTTCGATCATCTCGGAGCTGTGCGGATCAAATTATCTTGTTCTGCGCCGTTACGACGATGATGCGAAAATGCTGGACGGCGCTCTCGCTTGGAAGCCGCTCGATTTCAATCTCGGGCTCCTTCGCGCATATGTTGACTTCGCTGCGCGGGCCGATCTCCGCCGTTGGAAACAAGTCGTCACCAGTGAAGCGGCTAAAACCGCTGATCCAAATGATGTTGTCGTTGCTCGCACAGATTTGGCGTTGAAGGAGCGCGATTATCACACCGCCGAACAAATATTGGCTGCTCGCGCCGGAGCGGAATCCGATGACAACGGCTTCTTTACTCCTCACGAATGGAAGCAGGCGATCATTGCTCGCGGCCTCGGCGATGAGCCTCGAGCAAACGCTGCGCTTTTGACCGCCCGCCAGCGCGTCGCGACGAAACTGCAAGAGCAACGCGACGACGCGAAAGCTCTGATTGTTCTCGGCCAAATTGACGCCGAGTTGGGGCGCAAAGAGGAGGCCCTCCAAGAAGGACAACATGCTGTTGAGCTCCTGCCTATCACTAAAGACGCGATCAACGGCTACCACTTGCTTCTGCGGCTGGCCGGCATTTACGCCCAGGTCGGCGAAACTGATCGCGCCCTCGAGTTGTTGGAAAGGGAAATCCATCAACCTTATGGACTAAGTTACGGTTCACTCAAGCTCGACCAGGTTTGGGATCCGTTGCGCGGCAATCCGCGCTTCGAAAAACTCGTCGCCTCGCTTGCGCCAAAAATCTGACGACTCGCTAGATCGACATCCTTAGTCAGCGCGGCCTGCTTCGCGATCATGCGCATCGCTGGTTTTCTCTAATTCGTTATCGGCAGACCCTGATTTATTCGTGCGTGTTGCTTCACTCCCATTTGTCGATTCCGGCCCTGATCTGTTCCGCCGCCCGGTTTGAGACAAAGCGATAATTTCCCGAAGGATCTCAGCGATACGCTCCGGTTCAGGAGTTGAAGCCGACATCAATATGGAGACGTCGCCGATTCAAATTTTTGTCTATTGCTTTTCCCCGTTCGTTTCTTGCGATGGGTGCAGCTCGAAGCCGCGTTGTGTTGTTAGATAAACCGCGAAACTGCCGAGCCAGTGTCCACCTTCATAATGTTCGCCCGTGACCGCGGCCAGTCCGGCGCGGCGGTGCGCGTTCGCCGCAGCTTGGAGCGCTGTCCGTCGAGGGTCGTCCTCGGGCAGCGCCGAAAGAATTCCTTCCAACATCCACGCGCGACTCAAATTCAATCCATCGAGATGCGCGAGCTTCGGATCGCTCGGATCGGGCGAGACCACCGGTTTAAGCCAATCCTCATTTGCGCTTCCTTCCCTGCCGACCGGAATCTGCGGCATGAACTGTTTCAACCAGTTGGAAAATTCTTTTTGCGGCAGCACGCGGCGCATTAAGTCGGCTTCGCCCAAACAAGGCGAAAGAAAATCTTCGCCGGAGGGTTCGTAGTTGAGCGGACAATTCTTGTCGGCCAGGAAAAATTTCTTGGCCGAATCGCGAACCAACTTTGCCAGCGCGTCGTTCTTGGCCGCGCGGGCATAATCGAAGATCAGTCCAAGACCGAACGCGGTTTGATCGTGCTCGCCAATTCGCACCGGATTCGAAAGTTTCGGGAGCCAAGCGCTCAAGCGCTCAACCGCGGCATCTTCGAGCGGCTTCAAATTCGTTGACCATTGTCGAGCGTCGGCGTCGTCCCACTCGCGCAGCTCGGCGCAGAGTTGAAGCAGCCACGACAATCCATAAGGCCGTTCAAAACTCGATCGCCCTTCGCCGCGAATGTAGATCGCTTCCTGTTTCAAATTTTCGGCAGTGAGACTTTGCTGGAGCGCCGCGCGCGCGTCTTTCGCAAATGGCGCATCTGGAAAAGTTCGAAGCAATCGCACCAGTAGCCAATGTCCATGAACCGAAGAGTGCCAGTCGTAACAACCGCAAAATGCCGGCGTCAGTTTCCGCGGCGGCGCGACATCGGCGTCACTGTTCAACACGTGCGCGATTTTGTTCGGATACTCCTTGTGCACGCAGGCGAGCGCGAGCTTGGCAAACCGCTCGGCCGCCTTCGCGTCGAATGCCGATCCTTCTTCCTCGGCAAAGGTGAGGCTCGGAACCAAGGCCAAAACGAAAAGGACAAATTTATTCATTGAATGTTGGACGTTGAGCGTTGGACGTTTTCTGATAAATCACACAGTCTATGCGAATCGCCTACTTGCCCACCTTTGCCGCATTGCTAACAGCTTTTCAAATCACCGCCGTGTCCGCTGCCGATTCGACTGACAATCCATTGCTCAAAGAAAGCGCGTTGCCGTTCCATTATCCGCAGTTCGACAAGATTAAGAACAACGATTTTACACCGGCGATCGAAGCCGGCATGCGCGAACAGTTGAAGGAAATCGAACCGATCGCGAACAGCTCCGAGAAGCCAACTTTCGAAAATACTGTGGTCGCGCTCGAGCGCACCGGAAACCTGCTCGATCGCGCGGAGACGACGTTTTCGAATCTCAATTCCTGCAACACAAATCCCGACTTGCAGAAAATCGAGCAGGAAATGGCGCCGAAACTCTCGGCGCATCGCGATGCAATCCATCTCAACAGCAAACTTTTCGCGCGGGTCAAAGAGCTTTATGACAATCGCGACAAACTCGGGCTCGATCCGGAATCGGCCTATTTACTCGAGCGTTATTACAAAGATTTCGTGCGAGCGGGGGCAAAGCTTTCCGATCCGGACAAGGAGAAGTTGAAAAAGATCAATGTCGAGCTGGCGACGTTGCAGACGCAGTTCGAGCAAAATGTCCTGAAAGAGAAAAACGCGTCGTCAATCGTGATCGATCGCAAGGAAGATCTCGCCGGACTTTCCGATTCCCAGATCGCGACAGTGACGAGCGCAGCGAAAGCCGAACGCAAGGAAGGCAAGTTCGTCAGTCAATTGCAGAACACGACCGGCCAGCCGTTGCTCGGCTCGTTGCAAAATCGACAACTGCGCGAGCGAATCATGAAAGCGTCGCTCTCACGGAACAGCAGGGGCGGCGAGTTCGATACCCGCAACGTCGTTCTGCGCACGGCACAATTGCGCGCCGAAAAAGCGAAGCTGCTCGGCTATGCGAATTGGGCCGCGTATCAGCTCGAAGACCAAACCGCGCATGATGTTCCGACCGTGAACAAACTTCTCGCCGATCTCGCGCCACCGGCGGTCGCGAACGCGAAACGCGAAGCGGCCGAACAACAGATGATTGTCGATCAAGAAAAAGGCCGATTCCAGCTCGCGGCCTGGGACTGGGATTTTTATTCGGAGAAAGTTCGCAAGGCGAAATACGATTTCGACGAATCGCAATTGCGTCCGTATTACGAATTGAATCATGTGCTGCTCGACGGCGTTTTCTTCGCCGCGAACAAACTCTACGGGCTCACGTTCAAGGAGCGTCACGATTTGCCGGTCTATCAGCCGGATGTGCGAGTGTTCGATGTCTTCGATCGCGACGGCAAGCAGCTCGCGATTTTCATCGGTGATTACTATGCGCGCCCGTCAAAACGCGGCGGCGCGTGGATGAACGCTTACGTTCATCAGAGCGAATTGCTCGGTTTCAAGCCGGTCGTGGCGAATCATCTCAACATTCCAAAACCGCCGCCGGGCGAGCCGACGTTGCTCAGCCACGACGAAGTGCGAACCGCGTTTCACGAATTCGGTCACGCGCTTCATGGAATGTTTTCTCACGTGAAATATCCGCGCTTCAGCGGAACGAGCGTGCCGCGCGATTTCGTCGAGTACCCGTCGCAAGTAAACGAGATGTGGATGGATTGGCCGGAAGTCTTGAAGAACTACGCGAAACATTACAAGACCGGCGAACCGATGCCGCAGGCGTTGCTCGATAAAGTTGCGGCGACGGAAAAATTCAATCAGGGATTCAAGACGACCGAATACCTCGCCGCGTCGCTTCTCGATCAGGCGTGGCATCAGTTCGATCCGTCGCAAACTCCGAAAGACGCGGTCGCGTTCGAAAAGGACGCGCTCCATAAAGCCGGTGTCGATTTTCCGCCGGTCCCGCCGCGTTATCGCAGCTTTTATTTTTCGCATGCGTTCGCCGGCGGTTATTCGGCCGGCTATTACTCCTATCTTTGGAGCGAAGTGCTCGATGCGGACAGCGTTGAATGGATGAAAGAACATGGCGGCTTGAAACGCGAGAATGGCGATCACTTCCGCGAAACGCTTCTCTCGCGTGGCGGATCGGCCGATGCGCTGAGCTTGTTCAAAAATTTCACCGGCCGCGATCCCTACATCGAGCCGCTCTTGAAGCGCCGCGGACTCGATCAAAAGCCGGGCGCTGACGACAATAAAGTCGAGCCACCGAAAACGAACGGCTGATTGTCGATCTTGCAATTTCCACTTTCGACTTGGCTTTCTGCGATTATTTTCCGCGCGTGAGACTTCGAATCTTCCTCGCGTTCTGTTTTCCGCTCAGCGCGTTTGCCAGCAACAGCGTCGTGAACATGTCGCACTACGATTTGGTCCGCGCCGATTTCGTCGCGATGAAGAGCGAAGGAGTCGTCGGCGTGATTCACGAAGCTACTTTCCCCCGTTTGCAACGGGATTGGCGCTACGCTGAACGACAAGTCTCTGCGATGCAGTCCGGTTTGTTGTGGGGCGCGTATCATTTTGGTGACGGCACGAATCCGATTCAGCAGGCCGACCATTTTCTGGCAGTCGTTGCGTCCTCCCATCCGCCAACAAATCCAGCGCCGAGCGCTGAGAAAACGCGTCCCGGTGTTTTGCTCGTGCTCGATTTTGAAAAGAACGGGCATTATCCAGGCGGCTCGATGAGCACAGGCCAGGCGGCCGCGTTCGTGGAACGAATCAAAGAGCGCACTGGAAAATATCCTGGAATTTACGGGAGCGAATTTCGTTTGCGCCAAATGCTCTACGGCCGCGGCGTGAGCGACGCGCAGCGCGCGGTCCTTTCCAACTGCTGGCTCTGGATCGCGAATTATCACAACGAGCCGCGCTCCACTTCGCCGTGGGGCCATTGGGATCTGTGGCAATACACTGGCGACGGCAAATGCGGTTTGCGTCCGCGCAACGCTTTCCCGACCAGCGTTGCAAATCTACGCCGGGCCGAGCGAAATATTTTCCGCGGCAACAACGCGCTTCTTCAGGCGTTTTGGCAGGAACACGCGTGGTTCCCCTCCGGGTAACCAAATTAGAAGGTAAAAAAGTTAAAGTAGAAGACGGGGGCCCTGCCCGAAACTTCTCCCTTCTAACTTCTACTTCCTACTTAATTAGCCGGACTTTGCTCTGGCAAAACCACTAAAGTGGCACGACATTCTCAGGCTAATTTTTAATCATGGGCGATCCTGTTAATCCCGACGTAACCGCAGTCCAGAAATCGGAAGTTGGAGATGGCGCGCCGGCTCCCGGCAGCCCGCCTCCGGGCCCGGACCGCGCTGATCTGCGCCCCGAAAATATTCAGGACGCAGTCATCCGTCTGGCGGGTAATTCGCAGGACGGAATCCAGACCGCGGGCGCGTTTCTCGCCCGGCTCGCCGGACGCAGCGATCAGGACGTCATGACTTATATGACGATCCCCGCCACCATTTCCGGCGGCCCGTCGATTTTCCAAGTGCGCATCGGTACCGGTGAAGTTTTATCAGCCGGCGACGAAGCCGATTTTCTGGTCGCGTTTTATCAACACAGTTATCAGGACCATCTCGATTTTCTAAAAGAAGGCGGCGTCCTCCTTTACGATTCCGACAACGTCGAGCCGAACCTCGACGACAAACGTTTCGTTTATGTCGGCGTGCCCATCACCGGACTGACCGTTGAGGCGCTCGGCGGCACGGCCAAGGACAAGGGCAAAAACATTTTCGTCCTCGGATTGATCACGAAAATTTTCGGCCTCGATGTCGAGAAATTAAAACGAATCATCACCGAAAAATTCGCCGGCAAAGACGAGAGCATCGTCAACACCGCGTTGATGGCGTTCCAGGCCGGCTACGCGTATCCGGTCGGCAAAGTGCTGACGCACCAGTATCAATTTGAGAAGTTCGAAAAAAAACCGGGCGCGCGCGACCAGATCACGATGGATGGCAACACCGCGCTCGCTTTCGGATTGATCGCCGCCGGTGTGCGCTACGGCGCCGGTTATCCGATCACACCCTGGTCGTCGGTCATGGAAATTTTGCGAACCCAGCTGCCAAAATACGGCGGCATATTCGTTCAGGCCGAGGACGAACTTGGTGCGGTCTCTCTGGCACTGGGCTTTTCCTTTTCCGGATATCTCGCCGTCACCGGTAGCGCCGGACCCGGCATCTCGCTCAAGAGCGAAGCGATCGGTTGGGCGTCTATGGCCGAGATGCCGCTGATCATTTGCAACATCCAACGCGGCGGGCCGAGCACTGGCCTTCCGACCAATGTTGAGCAAAGCGATTTGCATCAGGCCATTTTCGG
>Ga0207646_10000412_pt1 | contig 57275 bp, 57 predicted proteins | sample KBSK5502metaG_FD_184343 | JGI IMG/M metagenome (GOLD analysis project Ga0207646, IMG submission 184343) | Corn, switchgrass and miscanthus rhizosphere microbial communities from Kellogg Biological Station, Michigan, USA - KBS K5-50-2 metaG... | ecosystem: Host-associated > Plants > Roots >... | reverse complement strand
AGATGAACGTGTCTAGACCGAGCTCCTTGTACGATGAGGTCAGCCAATCGACCCAGTGGGAGATGGAACCAGTGAAAGGGCTCCTGTCATGCAGGAAGAATGGTTTCTTCTCAGACTTTTCTGATAGATCTCGTTCATCAATTGCGCCGACAAGCTGAGCAATTCGTCGAATCGACTGTGGGGATCTACCATTCTTTCTTGCTGATTCGTCGATCATTTTCTGCCGGATTTTTATCTCGTCCCCGGACATGTTCGTACTGAGTGGGACGACCCAACCGTCGGTAAGTTTGCCGATGACGCTCATCATGCGAGGTCCCACTCCGCCGGTCCAGATGCTCATCTTGTGGTATGGGCTGGGCCCTGCTTGGGCGTTTTCTAGCTGGTAGTATTTTCCTGGAAAGCTTACCCGACTGCGACCTTTGCCGTAGTTCCAAATGAGACGTATGATCTGTAACGCTTCCTCGTAGGCGGCGACCGCTTCTCCAGGAGTTCTCCTGCTGCCACCCCAGGACTGAATTGCATCCCAGAACGCGCCTGTCCCTAGTCCTAGTTCGATTCGTCCTTTTGTTATGATGTCAAGTGTGGCAGCGGTCTTTGCGAGGATTGCTGGCGGTCTCATAGGAAGGTCGCTGACGTCGGGAAAATAGCGAATCCGCCTGGTCGAAGCGGCCAGGGCGCTGATCAATGTCCAAGTGTCGAAGAAGCTTCCATTGTAGGGGTGATCTTGAATACCAATAATGTCTAGGCCGAGGTCGTCTGCCGTTTTTGCAAGTTTGAAAATACTGTCTACGTTGCTACTGTATGGTGTGATGCTCAGACCGAAGACGGGCTCTTTGTACGATGGAACATTGGTCATGGTTGACGGTCACGTGGAATGTCCGGTGTCGAGCGTTCCTGCGGCGACTGATACGATGTGTGGAAATTCTGAGATGAAGTTTTGCAGGGCCGTTTCTACTGCTCCAGGCGATCCCGGCAGGCAGACGATAAGTTTTCCCCTCGTTGTTCCAGCCGTTGCTCTCGTCAGCATCGCGGCGCTGCCTATTTTTTGGTAGCTGATATTTCTGAGAAGTTCTCCGAACCCGGTGAGTTCCTTTTCAAAAAAAGGGACCACCGTTTCAACAGTAACATCACTGCGAGATACTCCTGTCCCACCGATGAAGACTATTGCGCTCGCGTCACTGTCTAGAAAATCTTTGACCGCGCTGCGAATCTTGCTCTTGCTGTCGGGCAAGAGCTTCCTAGTCTTGACTCTGTGTCCTGCTTCTTGAACCATGTGTACAGCTAAGTCGCCAGACTCATCCTTGTACTCTGAACCCTCGCCCTTCATTCTGAATCGTGTTGAGCTTACTGTAACGATGTGAAAGCTGAGACTGTGTCTACTGTGGTCCCGATGCTGCTCGTGAGGTTTCACTTGGTCTTCCTAACCACCCTGACATCCTGTATCCGCGTGGTTGGATATTGGCCGCGGCTGTCTTTCTCGTAGGCCTTCACCACGTCCCATATGTTTAGTAACGCTACGGTGGTCGCTGTGAGGGCTTCCATTTCTAACCCTGTCTTCTCGGTCGCTGAGACGGTGGCGGTCACCTTGATCCCTGAGGAAGAGAGGGCGGTCTCTATGGTCGTGCTCTCAATCTTCAATGGATGACACAACGGCAAGAGTTCTGAGGTTCGCTTCGCGGCCATTATTCCAGAGATCTTGGCCAGAGACATCGGGTCTCCCTTTTCGGCAAGCCCTTTTCTTATCATACGAATTGTATTCTGCTTGAGTTTGATTCTGCCGGACGCTGTCGCGATTCTGTTAGTGGCAGGTTTCTTCGAGATGTCTATTTGTCTGAAGCTCACAATGGTCGACAACGCTTGACGCCGGTCTAAGATTTTCGATTCTGTCTTTTATACCAACAAGACCCTTTTTGTTCGCAGTTGATTGCGCAATCATCTCTCGATAGGCCCCACTCCAACCTTCTCGTCGACAAGAAAGGAAGGGTCGCCGCCAAGCTGAGAATCTCTCTCACGGACAGGTGCAACTTCGCATGCCTGTTTTGCATGCCCGACAAGTCCGATGTTCACTGGCTTCCCTCTACAGATCTTCTCTCTTTTGACGAGATTGAGCGCGTGACGAGGGTTTTCGTTTCGATGGGGATTAGCAAAGTGCGGATAACTGGAGGCGAGCCGCTGCTCCGGACCGGTGTCGAGGATCTCGTGAGACGACTCGTCATGATCGACGGTCTCGAGTCTGTTGATATGACGACTAACGGCTACTTCCTCGGCTCCAAGGCTCAGGTGCTCAGGGATGCGGGTCTTCGCGGGGTGACTGTGAGTCTTCACAGTCTTCGAGAAGATCGGTTTGCTAGGATTTCCGGACTGAACGCTCTGCCTAGGGTTCTTGAATCAATTTCTGAAGCCGTACGTGTTGGACTGCATCCTGTGAAGATCAACAGCGTGGCCATCAGAGGCTACAACGATGACGAGATTCTTGACATTGTTGATTTTGCGAGAAAGCTCAATGTCGGTCTCCGGTTCATCGAGTTCATGCCTCTAGACGGATTAGGAATCTGGAACCAAGAGAAGATCGTCACTGGACAAGAGATTCTAGACATAGTCCGATCCAAATTCCCTCTCATCACTAAGGGGCGGGGAAGAGGAGAGACGGCGTCTGCCTGGGAGTTTGCTGACGGCCGAGGAGAGCTTGGACTAATCACCCCGATGAGTGAGCCGTTCTGCGACGATTGTGACCGGCTTCGTCTCACTGCGGACGGCAAGCTCGTCTCCTGTCTCTTTGATACAGAGTACTACGATCTAAAGCCAATTCTGAGAAACGGCGGCGAGGATGCGAAGCTCAGATCATTCATCAGAGACTCTGTCTGGAAGAAACCCGAGGGCGTAGGCTACATGCCATGGATTAAGCAAGGATGGAAGAATCCGCGAAACATGAACGCGATCGGTGGATAGAACCTGATTCGAGTCAAGATAATCTACTTCGCCCAAGCGCGAGACATAACAGGAACTAAAGGCGAAGAGTTCAGACTCGACGCGAAATCGAGCGTAAAGACCGCGCTGTCGAAAGCCTTCGAGGCCCACCCGAAACTAAGCGCACTCGAAAGTTCACTCAAGGTTGCCTTAAACGAGGAGATCACTGGGGAAGACTCTGAGCTGAAAGACGGAGACAGAGTCGCGCTCCTGCCTCCGGTCGTCGGGGGATGAGAACCGTTTGAAGTCCAGAATTAGCCAAAAACCCATCGACCCGGCCAAAGCCCTAGCATCAGTGATGGACGAAGACGCGGGGGGCATTGTCCTCTTCGTTGGAACCGTCAGAAACCAGACAGATGGTAGGCGGGTAAAGGGTCTCGAATACCAGGTCTACAGCAAGATGGCTCAGCGCGAGATTACCAAACTAGAGGAAGAAATCAAAAGGCGCTGGCCAGTCAAGTCGATCACCCTGGTCCACCGAGAAGGCAAGCTGAAAGTTGGCGACGTTAGCGTTGTCGTCGCCGTATCTGCTCCGCACAGAGGAGAAGCATTCGACGCAGCTCGGTACGCTATCGACCGAATCAAGGATTCTCTTCCAATTTGGAAGCGTGAGAAATTCGAGGGAGGCCGTTACGCGTGGGTGAAGGGGACTCCGATCCAGAGCCAGTCCCCTTCAGCAACTAAGATAGGAGGAGCCGAGACTAGGGCGAGAGAAATTGTCCGCCGACGTACGAGAAGCCTGGTAGAAGCCTAACTGAAACTTCCTCGCCTGCCTGTAACTCTCTGATGCTCTCTGGAACTAATACGAATCCGTTGGAATTGGTCAAGACGCTAATCGATTCCGTCTGTCCAACGACCGGTCGGGCTCGGAGACCTTCCGCGTTTCTCTCCAGGTTCACGTAGAGGACCTTTGTGAAGTGTTGGAATTTCTTTCTCGCCTTCCAACCAGTCGAGAGACGGGCCTTGACGAAGGCTCTTGATTCTGGTCCGGGTGTCATTCTAAGAATCATCGGAAGGGCCAGAAGCAGGAACGCGTTCATCGCTCCCTGAACCGGACCCGGGAGCATGACCACTGGTTTCCCACGAACTGCAGCGATCCCTGCTACCCTCCCTCGATCCATCTTTATCCCGTGAATGAGGCGAGTCTTTTTCGAGATACGCCGCAATGTCTGCTCCACGAGGTCTCGTTCCCCTAGCGAGGTTCCTCCAAGCGTTAGGACAGTGTCCGAGGTTCGAAGTGCTCGTTTGAGAGCGTCGTTCATGAGCTTGAGATTATCTGGGACAATTTCTCTGAGAGTCGTGACTCCGCCGAGCTCTCTTACCAAATTTTCGAAGATGGGCGAGTGACTCTCTCGAACTTTCCCGGAGGTAACTGTGTCAAACGAATCGACTAGCTCGTCGCCGGTAGCGATTATCGCTACCCTAGGTCTTGCGTATACTCGAAGTGTTCGTATTCCCAGCAGCGCTAGCATGCCGATGTCCTGTGCTCTAATCGTTGATCCAGCATTAATTACCACGGCGCCCTTCTGAACGTCGATTCCTATGGGAAAGCAGAATTCACCCTTCTGAGCCTCTCTGAAGAAGTAGATCTTGTCACCGGATATTTTCGCGTCCTCCACTGGTACGACGGCATCGGCGCCTGCAGGAAGTTCTCCTCCGGTGACGATTCCCATCGCGTGTCCCGGAGGTATCTTCCGACTATGATTAACCCCCGAGTGAGTGTCCTCGGCGAGGGAGAGCGTCTTGGGGGATCGAGAACTTGCGCCGACCAGGCTGGACGCGACTATGGCGTATCCATCCATATGGGACCGTTGCTTGTCAGGGACGTTAATCGGCGCCACTACGTCTTCCGCGACGACACGGCCATAGGAATCCTTGGCCTTGACCGTTTCTGTTGGATTCCTGGACCTTGTCAGGCGTGAGATGGTTGCTAAGGCAGAACTGACTGAGGTGTAATCTCTGAACCCGGTGACCAATCTCCCACCCGGTTTCCGTTCTTGAACCAGTGTTAGCCGCTCTTCTTGACTATACGAACCATCGTGCTTATTGTAGGGGAATTCTCGTTTGTTTCAACGGTTCTTATCTCGTCGCCGGCCTTGACTTCTCCCTCTCTCAGTACTCTGAGATAGTATCCGGATCTTTCCGAGTCGAGGAAGACTTTGAGGATGGCCTGAGTCCCGAATCTCAGACCGAGCTTGTAGCAGGGAAAACGGGGCTGGGTCACCGCGAATTCCGCCGACCCAGCGACAAGTCGGTCTCCGATGTGAACCTCGTCCTCAAGCAATCCTTCAGTCGTCAGGTTCTCTCCGAAGGATCCCCAAGGCAATTCCATATCCGGATACTTCTCGGCCCAGAACGGATAATGCTCCGAAGGGTACACGTAGACAGCCTTGTCCATGCCGCCATGAACAGTCAAGTCTGCCTGACGGTCACCTTCCAAGTTCAGCCTTCCAACTTTCACCGTGCCTGAGACTGGTTTCTTGACAAAGCCCGAGCGAACAGGCTTTCCACGGACACGGCCAAGCTGGCGCACAGATCCAACATTGACCGAGACTAGCCGCAAGACGTCTCCTTGTCCTATCAACTCTCAGCTATAAGCTGGGAGAGCTTGCCGCGAAAAATGAAGCGGCCTGGACGGCCTTCTCTGACTGCGGTTCATGTCTCAAACCATAGCTTCATTATGCGTCCCCATGATCAATCATCCATCATGGTCCGGGTTCTCCAGGCACATATGCCGGGAAACTACGAGCTGTACGATCTTTCATCGAGCAAAGCAGGACCCGCAATCTGCAAAGATTGCTGGGAGAGAGCAAAGCAAACGACTACGGATCCTCTCGATACTGTTTGGGCTTCCTCAAGAGGACAGTCTGTTGTCTTCTGGTTATGTCAGAATCACGCGGAAGAGCTGAAAGTGAAAAGGTCAGGCGAGGTTCGATTCGTGAAGCTTGTCAAGGGCGTCGTGCCCAACCCTGTAATCTAAACGCGCGGCTACTCTTCTCACGCAGTTCCGAAGGCTCTGTGCCTCTGATGCTTTCCTGACGGTCCCTTGAATCGCTCTTCGTCCCATACATTTCCCCGTTCATGGTAGCCGTAAGTCTCCCAATAGCCGTCGCTGTAATCCTTGATCAACTCGATCCTGTTTACCCACTTGGCGCTCTTCCAGCCGTAGAGGCTTGGGAAGAAGGGTCTCGCAGGAAACCCCTGTTCCCGTGAGAGAGGTTGTCCACCAATCTTGAACGCCATCAACGCGTCTTCCTTCAACGCATCCTCGACGGGTACTGGTGCACTGTAGCCGTCGAAGCAGTGAAACATCATCCATCCTGCCTCAGAACTCGGCTTAGCCGGTTCTACGAGCGTACGTATTGGGACGCCTTCCCAGTTGACATCTTTGATCGACCACTGGGTTACGCAATGGAACGACTTGACATAGCGGGTCTGGGGCATCGCTAGTAGTTGCTCGTAGGTGTACTCGACGGGTTTCTCGACGAAACCGTCAACTCGCAATTTCCAGCCGGTGAGGTCGGCATTGGGAATTCCTAACGCGCCATAAATTATGAACTTCCTCCCCCAAACCTGTCTAGGAGGTAGTTGTTGTTCCGACATGCTCAGACTATGAGTTACAAGTGAATCGTCTAAAGCCTTTCTCTAAATCGATTCGGACAAAAGAACCCAATTTTTAGCCAGAGACCACAGTTACGGTCCCTTGCATCCAGGCATGGTACGTGCAGTAGTAGGTGTAGGTTCCCGGTTGGGTGAAAGTATGAGTATACACTGCGCCAGAGTTCATGTTTCCCGAGTCAAAGCTTGCTACGCCGGATGGCACTGTCTTCGATGTTACCGTGTGCGGCGCTGTGTCATCGTTGATCCAGGAGACAGTACTGTTCAATCCGATCACTACCCTGATGTTTGCTGGCTGGAAGTTCAGTGTCTGATTCGTCCCAACCCCCGCGGGCATTATGATGTGGAGTCCTGGAGCGGTTGAGCCGCCGGACGAAGTTCCAGTCGTAGAAGTTGGAGTGTAAAGATCAGCAGCTGTCGTTGCGAGATCCTGTCCTGTAACGCCGCTACCACAGTAGGAGCAGTTGTGGGGCAGTAGACCCCCGAACGCTAATGCTTTGCCGCTGTTGAGGAGAACCGACATGGCTCCCTCGCCATGCGGGACGGACATATTTCCGGCCATAGCCCAGGTCCCAGAAGCCGGATTGTAGAGTTCTGAGCTGGACTGTCCCTTTTCCGGCTGGTAGTTTCCTCCCGGAACCAGCACTCGACCGTTGTTTAGGAGGACTATGTTCAGGCCGATTTCTCCTCTCGGAAGGTTCATGTCTCCTGTCATCTTCCAGGAGCCGCTTGTAACATTGAATATCTCTGAAGTGTACAGATACTGTATCGTGTTATCTGCGTCGTTGTAGGTCGTGTAGCCTCCAGCGATTAGCACGTTATTGTTCTGCAGCAGCACACCGCCAGCATCACCGTGTGGCGTGTTCAACGGTCCGGTCTGCGTCCAATTATTCGCAACAGGATTATAGATTTCAGAGAGTAGCGTCTCAACCTTAGATGTGTGGCCGCCGGCCACGAGCACGTTCCCGTTCGGCAGTTTCACCGCTATCATGTCGGCTCGCGGTAAAGGTTGAGGGGCGTCCGTCGTCCATGTTCCGCTGGATGGATCGTAGGTCTCTGTGACGTTGTTTTCTGTTCCGCCGAAATCCCCGCCGACAACAAATACTCTGCCGTCGTTGAGTAGGACGATCTGGTGGTCGAATCTTGCTTGGCTCATGTTCCCTGTCATCGTCCAAGTATTCGTGTTAGGGTGGTAGAGCTCGCAGGAGGTGAGGACCCCAGAGTTACCCAGTCCGCCAGTAACAAGTACGTCACCATTGTTCAGAGTCGCCGCCAAGGCGCCGGCTCGTCCCACGTGCATGGAGGCCGTCATTGTCCACTTGTTCGTGCTTGGATTGTACAGTTCAGCGGAGGAAATGGAAGAGTCCGCCACTGCACCGGCGAATCCGCCTGCGACGAGCACACTCCCGTTGTTCAGCGTGGCTACAGCCGAAAACGATCTTCCCACATTCATGGAAGCGGCGGCCGTCCATGGATTGTTGTTGCTGCTAGGCAGCGGGCTGGTATTTCTTGTCTGAATAATACTCATGAACGCGGAAGTACCAAGAATACTTACGACCGCAACGGCGATCAAGAGACTGGCAAGCCGACGATTTGAGATCATCCGTCGTCCAGGAGGAATTGTCTGGAGCGTCGAAGGTTTCGGTTCAGACATTTAATTTACCAAGTTCAATACTTGCAATTGGGCAGTATTAATGCTGTTCAGGGAAGAACTGGAAAGTTATTTCCTCATGGGAAAGTGATGCAACTTTCTACGTGGATAGTTACTGTCGAACTGTTCTATGCACAGTATTAATACTGCCCTTCGGGAAGCATTTTGAGTGAGCTATGCCAGCTAAGACAGCAGTAACTAGTAGCAAGAAGATTGTGATATCGAAGGACGGTCCCTACATTGTATCATCGGGAATCCCGCTGACGATGGAAATAATCGAGCCAAACGCCGAGGGGCTGTCATGGGACTGGAAGAGAGCGAAGACCTTCAAGACTGATGGAGAATACAAGTTATGCCGTTGCGGACAGTCGAAGAACAAACCATTCTGCGACGGCTCACATACCAACGTTAGTTTCGATGGGAGAGAAACTGCCACACGGCAACCCTACGAGCGACAGGCTGATGTATTTGACGGTCCGAAAATGACATTGAGTGATGCTGAGGACCTATGCGCCTTCGCGCGATTCTGTGATCCTGGCGGCAAAATCTGGGGATTGATGGAACAGTCCGACGATCCTGAAGTACACAAGCTTGTCGTACGCGAAGCAATGCATTGCCCCTCAGGAAGGCTAGTCCTACACGAGAAGAAGACAGGAGAAGAGATCGAACCCAAGCTTAAGCCGTCGATAGGCGTTGTGCAAGACCCTGCGCTCGGCGTTAGCGGTCCACTCTACGTTCAGGGAGGAATCAGAGTGGAGTCGCATAATGGCACTCCCTATGAGATTCGAAATAGGGTAACACTGTGTCGCTGCGGGGCTTCGGTCAATAAGCCGTTCTGCAACGGTAGCCACGCCAGCATTCGATTCAGAGATGGACTTGTAGAATTCGCCAAGCCCAAGAAGAGATAGGATGTCCGAATGTAAGAAGTCTTCCTAGAGACGAGCACTGAAAAATAGTGTCCTAAAGAAAGCTTTTTGCGAACTGCGCCAAACTTTTGGGCGGTGTGCTCGAAGTGGTCGGAAGTCTGCATGAGGAAGCGTCGCTGAACTGTCCTTATGGAAGACTGCTCGAAGTACTAGGAAAACCCCACACTCTCGCGATTCTCTACAGCCTCCAAATTGACTCCCCCTTGAGATTCACGAAGATTCAGAAGAGTCTGGGCCTACAGCCTAAGATCCTTACAGCGCGACTTCAGGAACTGGTTGACTTTGGGCTCTTGTCTCGTAAGGCCTACAACGAAATACCGCCGCGAGTAGACTACGAACTAACCACCAGAGGAAAAGATCTGCACAAGCTGTTCGACGAACTGCGCGTGTGGTCTGACAAATACCATATCACGGATAAGCCTGGCCGCCGAGGGAGAAAACGCACAAATTAGCTAAACTCTGCCCGGTCTTCCGCTTACTATCCCCGGCGAGAGTTACTTGCCTTCTTAGCGCTTGACAGTATTAATACTGCCCTTTTACTACTATCGGCTACTAAGAGTCTTCTGAGAAATGTCGGTCGAAGTAGCAAACCTAAGCCCTGCGTCAGAAACCTATGGAAAGTGGGAGCGACTTCCCAGCCAGGAGACGATAGATCGAACCATTTCCGCTCTGAAGAGCCGAGGGATAAGTGCAGAGTTTGGCCCTAATCGACAGGAAGCGCTGGAACTAGTAACTAGAATGATTCCAGAGGGCGCCGAGCTGATGACAGCCAGTTCCAAAACCCTGGACGAGATTGGATTTCTGGCCCTCCTGAAATCAGGCAAGCATCAGTGGACGAGCCTGAATGATATTGTATACGCCGAGAAGGACCCGGCTAAACGTGCCGAACTGCGCCGACGTAGTATCAATGTCGACTATTTTCTCGGCAGCGTTCACGCAATCACGGAGACTGGAGAGACGATCGTGGCCAGCGCGAGTGGAAGCCAGATTCCATCTTACGCTTTCACGTCGAAAAACGTGATATGGGTCGCAGGGACGCAGAAGATTGTGCGAAGCCTGGAAGAAGGCTTGAGAAGAGTCCGAGAGCACTCATTAAACCTTGAGAGCGCCCGCATGAAAAGCCTAGGCTACCCTGGAAGCATGATAGCGAAGATCTTGATCGTTGAACGGGAACCCGCCCTACTCGGGCGTAAGGTCTCAATGATTCTAGTCAACGAGAAACTCGGATTCTAAGCCGAAAACGAAGAGAAGTTAGCAGTGCCAAAGGCCAAATACGCAGGCTTTGAAGCCTTGAATCCCTGGTTCGAAGTCGTCCAGAAAGGACTGGACGGGCTGGTCGATGGAGAGCATTTCTTCGATATGTTTGCTGACGATGCCGTCTTCGAGTCCCGCTACAAGCTTCCCGGCTGGCCGATGAAAATCCAAGGACGAGCTAAGTTGGTGGCTGCTCTCTCTGGTTATGGCGACAGCATCGTACTTCGCTCCGGCGATCACCTAGTCGTGCACCGCTCCCAGGACAGCCGCGTCGTCATCCTCGAATACTATGTGCACGGCAAGGTAGTCTCGACTGGCGTGCCCTATGATAACAGGCTCATCTCGGTAATCACGATCGAGAACAGAAAGATTGTGCATTGGACAGATTACATGGACTCTCTAGCTGCCGTGACTGCGTTGAACGGTCCCTCCTAATTTTCACACCTCAGCTATGATTAGTGCGACAGGCGTCTAAGGGAACAGAGTGTTCCAGTGCTATCGGGCAAAAAGTTACTGGGTCATGAAATTAATGAAGGCGTACTAGGAGAGTCTCTATGGGGCTGTGGTTATCTCAGGGATAGTTAGAAATCGCTGGACGAAGGCAAGTGACTTGTCCGCGACTTCTCTCCAACCATGGTCGATAGTGATCGAGTGGCCTCGGTCTGGGATCTTTTCAATCTCCGTCACGAGGTTCTCGCCTTCTTGCTGCTTGAACGTTGCATGGGCAATCGCCCATGGAACGACGTGATCCTTCTCCCCGTCTAGGATCAACAGCGGCCCCCGTTCTGGATTCTTCTCGACCTTTGCTTCTGTCCAAGGGTTGAGGTTGGCTGCTCCTGACTGGAAAAGAGTTACGCCGGACGCTGGTACGGAGAACTTCTCGTAGAGTTCTTTGGCTTCTTCTTCGCTGATGGCGTTGCCGAAGGAGTAGCGGAATTGGTCGAATGTTAGTGGAACAGCACGGTTCCGGTTAGATGGATTGCGTAGTACAGGCCAGGCAGACTTCAGCGTAGAGATTGGAAGCGGGAGCACTCCACGGAACGGAGCTGAGTCGATGGCAACGGTCACTGCGGCAAGTCCACGTCCCGCAAGGATCTGCGCGACCAGGCCGCCAAAAGAGTGGCCGATGATTGCTGGCTTCCTCTTCAACCCGCGGACTATCTGTTCGAAGTGATCCGCCACCTCGCCAACTGTTTTCTTAGCAAAAACCTCAGGGTTCGCGTTCGCTTCCTCGACGGTCTCAGGGTCGTCAGGCCAGCCGGGCGTCAATGCGGTATAACCGGCATCTTCGAAGACCTTAGCCCAGCGGTCCCAGCTGCTAGGCAGCAACCAGAGGCCATGAATGAAGACGACCGGAGGCCGACCTGTCGCGTTCGCCCGTTCGACCTGTACCATTTCGTGATCGACGATTTTACTCAATCATATCGCTTCATTCTCTAATTAGTAGAAAATAGTTCATTTGACTTGTGGAAGTCTGAGGCGGAGGGATGTTCCAGTTTGGAACTACTAGTTGAGTACTTGCAATTGGACACAGATTATTCTCCAACGAGGAGCTCGTGCGCCTCGAAGTGAAGTGTAATCCCCTTTGAGAGTTCACGGCTGAAGAGTTCAAAGAGCTCGAAGGCGCTGGGCGAGAACTGCTCTTCGCTAAACATCGCAAGAACTCCCATTGCCTTTTTCTTGTATGTTAGTGGATATCCTGCGAATGATCGGAGTCTCTGTTTCTTGGCCCAGTCATGATGGCTGATTCGAGGGTCATGGACCACATCATTGGAGACGCAAGCTTTGTTGGTCCTCACAACCTCGCCGATCTTGTAGGCCCCAATAGGTATCTTTGAGAACTCGCCGTGAAGGTTCGTGTACTTGCCTGCGCTGAACTTGAGGATAAGATTCTTTCGCTCTTTGTCAACGAGCCAGATTCGCGCTAATTTTGCTCCCATAACACTTACTAGAGATTCAACAGTGGATTTCAAACGGTCGTTCAGGTTATCGAATCTCTTTAGAGAATTCAGAATTTCGTAGACTTGACGCTGCCGTTCGCCTAGATCATGCGCATCTGGGACGGAGTAGGGGACGGATTTCACCGTGTACGAATCGTAGACGCGATGATCAGCTATCAGCTCTTGGAACCGATGCAGAAAGTTGTTAGTTTCAAGCTCGTACTGTTCCAGGGATTCAAAGATGAAGTGGCAAATCCAATCAAAATCTCCATTTAGCCTAGCAGAGTAGGTGCAGAAACCCGATTCGTCAACGTAGCTCGCCAATAGATCAATCCCAGTTCGCAAGTCCTCCGTGTGCTTGAACTTTAGCAGAAATGTGCGATGAGTCTTGTTCGATAAGAGACCCGGCTCGAGAACTGCCGAATATCCTAGAATAACTCTATCCTTTTCAAGTCTCTCTAGTCGCTTCCGAACCGTTCTATCCGTTAGCGAGTAACCGAAACTTCGGAGCCTTCTTGTTATCCGCAACGATGAGGCGCGTGCGTTCATTCCGACCTCGCAGAGAATCATCCTGTCAATCTCATCGAGATTCTTATTCTTCAAGAACCTAGAAGGCGAGAAAGTCGTTGATGAGGCTGCAGCCAAGCGAATCAGAGATTCCTTTTTCGATATGGCACTAATACGATTTCGTGTCCTTCAGAGACAAAATCTTCAGTATATCATAGTTGAATGCCAATTACGCGTATTGACGCTATGGCTTAGTCGAGTTTTCGAGCTGCTTTCGCACTACCAGATATCAGTCATTATCGCGATAATGAGTGAAACGATTCTTGAGATACACTAGTCGGGGACCGGTTGATGTTGATCTAGGCTATCGACCCGGTCACGATTTCAACAACAGTCTCGCTGTAGCTAGTAGAGCCAATCCATAATACGTCAAGGCGTGAAATAGAATCTCCGCACCGTCGTGTCCTACAAAACCTACAACGGTTCCAGTCGAGAAATGGTAGACAGCGTCAAGTATCAGGGCACTGAAGGTGCCGAGCGTCAAGACGTCCCCGGTTCTCTCAAAGAACATGCTTCTTTGAACAAGGAACATCATGAGAAGAAATCCCACTCCCAGCAAGAAGATTCGATGAATCACTCCTTCCAAGAGATTCACGCCCAGAAAGCCTGAGAGCTGTCCACTGGACCAGTGACTCCAACCGTCAGCGGCCAGGAAGACTGATGCTAACAAAATGCCAGCTTCGCCGAGACCCTTGTGGGTCCTGAGGAGGAAGAGGAGTCTCATTACGGGCATCTCACCGGTTCGAAGAGCAGCCAGACCCAGTGCGATCCCGCATAGAGCTAGAGCGAAACCCGTTCCAGGAAGGATGGATACTGGAATCGGGCCAGGAAAAGTCCCGAACGTTGAATAGGATTCCAGTCCAAAAAATAGTACGGCTGTCGTGGCCAGCGGCAGACCGATCTTGGCTCGTCTGATCGAGATAAGCCCCGCGACGATTAGGATCAGAGCGGAGTAGAGGGATGTCGATGCGACGTTCGTGCCGATAGGAAAGCTTGTCTGCGAGTTCGCGATTTCCCACAGACTTGATTCTGAAACGAATCCGAATGCCGAGAGTGTCATCCAAGCCCCAAACGGGGCGGACAACAGGAGAACTGCGCTAGCGATGCCTAGTGGGTTGATTCTTACAGTCTGAAGGCGCATTTCCAGGCAACTTACTCTCGCAATTCGAAATCAGATCTCGTTATCGTGAAAAAAAAGGGGAGAGACGTGATCAATGCTTGTGCGCGAGTTATTGTGCGGAGCTACTGACCACGTTGAAGAAGAGGTAGATGGTTGTTGGCACTGGGCCTACGACTTTGCTTCCTGCTGCTGCCAGGGCGGTGGAGGAGGTCAGGCATCCGGTTCCGGCACTGCAGACACCCGTTGACGGATTCGGCCAGAGGCTAGGGTCGGCGACAAGCCATACTCTCAACTCCCACCATCCGCTCTTGCCACCTGAAAGGATGTGGCTGTGTATTGGAAGCGGGACAACTCCGACTACCGCGCCGGTGGCTGTCTTCAGACCTAGTGGTGTCAGGTCTAGGAACATTGGGTGGTTGGGGCAGGTTAGGGCGGAGGTGTTGTCGGGGCATTGTGCGAAGTTGTTGGCGCCAAGGGTGGGGTCGAACACGCTGTTTGAAGATGTACATGGTATACCGGTCAAGTCACATAGTGGGTGGAGGAAGGCTGGAACGATGACGTCTAGGGTGTTGATGGCATGGTCTGGGATGGGGGCGACGGTCGCGTCCACTCCGACGGTGCATGGGCTGGAGGAGCTTGAGGTGGTGGGGCCTGAGGAATTACAGAAGTAGATGTTTGAGTACTGAACGGTTACTACTTTTCCATCCATGAAGGCCAGTGTAGTGGCGATTACGTTGGGGTTGCGGGGTCCCAGGACTGAGTCGGCTAGGACTGTTTGCACGCTTGGAAGCGCGAGGAGGAGGGCTGGGGCGAGTACTAGTGCGACGACTGCGATTGCTCGTATCTTCTCATTAATGGTTCTCATTTTCTTCGAAACAGTGCAGCTCGGGGGATCGCACATAAGGATTGACCGAAGTCTCTCCCAAATCATATCCAAATCATCCTCCCGACATCTCGACTAACTGGTTCTGCGGGCGGTGTTGAGTAGCTGGGAGGCGATTACGAAGCAGACGATCGCGCCTTCCACCAGAACGTGTCTCCGAGGGTAGCTTTGTCTGTCCGAAGTTTGCCTGCTCTTAAATACCAAGAATCCAGGGTTGGCAATGAAAATCATTGCGCAAACCAAAGATAATGATCCAAATCGGATCGTGCTGTGCCATCGTTGCGGCTCTATCAGTCTTGTCAATAGTTGTTCCTGTCGTTCACGCATATGGCAACTCTGCACTCTGGCAGATCGCGGTATCGCAGAACTGCAATAATCCATCCTTCTGTACTCCGTTCCAAGGCGGTTTCTGGCTCTGGGCAGAGTTTGATAGCGATGGCACGGGAGACGCGACTGCGACGGGTTGCGCCCACCTGGTTGCCGCTGGCTCACCAGGAGCGGGTGCGGACCACTTTAACGCCGATATTCAAGGTTGGACCATAATGCCTGGCAGCGCTGGACCTCTAACTTTCTTCGTATTGGGCGGAACCATGACTTTTACAGGACACACCGGAGGATCCCCCGTGACAGTCCCAATCTCTCCTGTACCGCTTGACTCAGGCATTCCAGCCGTGGCTGGTCACTATTCCACATCAATGATTCTAGGCTTCACACCACCGCCAGGCATAACGTTCGTCATACAAGTAGTGCAATTGTCTCAGTAGACCAGACATTCCCTCTCGACTTTTTTTTGTCAATCTATTTGGCTGAGAATTTTTCCGGCTGGAATAATTGCCGCAACTCCTAGAACCCGAAACCCACTGGTGCGTCTTCCAACGTGGTGGCGATCATAAGATTGGATTCTATCTTATGATTCTGGAGATTCTTCGTTGAGGGAGGGTCCTCAACAACGGTCTCAGGGAGATATTGCAAATACTACGGAGGTGTGAACCGTGGATAAGACCTCACATCCTGACGATGAACCACCAAGACTCTTTTGGAAGAGGTCATAGTCAAAGCGCTTCAAACAAAGTTTAGCAAGCAGTCGTCAGAGACATTCGGGAGATTCTCATCATGTTCACCGTTGAGGAGCGAGAAAGTATTCGTGACCGCATCGTGCAGATGAGCCGTGAGGATAAGCGGTTGATCGCATGGGCGCCGGCCAGTCCGTCTTCTCTTGAACAAAATCAGAAATAGCCCAGCGGATTCTCTTGGGAGCGTAATAGAATGTGGGGCGCAGGGTGACCCCCCTAGGCGGCGTTTGGACGGAAAACGAAGAGGTCAATCTTTGTATTGACGCTGCTCGTCGCGATATCCTCGTTCACGATAGTCTCAGTTCTCGCGCCTCTGGCGGAGGGCAGCCCTAGTCCTGTTGACGACGATCCAGGAGGCATAAGATGGCCTTGTCTTTCAGGATACACCACTACATTTGTCGTACCGGGTACTCATGGTGACAAGAATGGAAATGGAATCATTTGTGTCAGGATTTAGCTATTGTAGGTTCTAGCCTTGGCTAGAAGCCAAACATACGCCACAAGAGCTTCGCAAACGACGATCTACCGTGGAAAATACCCAGCGACGTTGCGAAGGCGATTGGCTATTGACAGCGGGCCTGGAAAGTTCGTTAAGCGGAGATTGCTCGAGGTGTTGCCGCTACAGGCTGGCTCCGCATTCGGAACACGCGTTGTTCGAAGGCGGATTGCTCCGGCCGCAGTACTGGCAGTAGACGACCTGGCTGATCGTCTCCAGTACCTGAACGGAAGGGGCGGGAACCCAGCCCAGACTCATCAAGACGTTTCCCGAGTTTGGATCTAGTACATCGACGTGGAAGTTCACGACTTTTTTCCATGCCTTGTCGTATTTGCCGGAGGGTGCCTGGCTTACGCGGAGGAATGTTGCAAGGTTCTTTCCTAGAAAGATCCGTCTGGAGATTTGGTTTAGAACCGTACCGCGTTTGGCTCTAACTAGCCGGAAGCTGGTCAGGTAGAATCTTGTCCCTCCCTGCTTGATACCCGCATAGGTGAGGGGAGCTCCGACGAGGAAGAAGAGTGCGCCGACTAGTATGAAGCCAAAACTGCTGCCGAACACCCCGGCCATTACTAGGAGTGCTCCTAAGAGGGTGACGATGAGGCCGCTTCCCCATCCGCGGTTTCCGTACTGGGTCTCTCCGACCCAGACTATCTCCTCATGAGGCTGCAACCATGACGGCGGAGCAGAAGGATTCGCTTGGATATCTACCACCGAAGACTGAACGGACTGGAATCATGGATTGTGGGGACATATTCGTTGAGTAACCCTTAGGAATCAAGGTGAAGCACACTCTTGGACGCTCGTGGGAGACTCAAAACTCTGCCCAGTGACCACGACGAGCAGCTCTACTAATCCCTTTATTGGAAGCTCTCGAGTCGACCTAGGAGTTTCGACTTTACATCTGGCCACTCCCTGTCAATTATCGAATACAGCATTGTATCGCCTACTGTGCCGTCGGGTCTTATCCTGTAGTTTCTGAGTCTTCCCTCGAACTTGGCACCGAGCTTCAGTATGGCGTGTTGGGAGTGGACATTGTTTGAGTCGGTTCCTAGCTCTACGCGCACGGCTCCCCAATCCTCGAAGGCGTGTTTCAATAGGAGGAGCTTGCATTCAGGTTTTCCGCAGTTCCCCACATATTGGGTGAATACCATGTGGAACCAATCTCCGCTCTCTTGCGCTTGGCATTTATCGAGAGATACGCGGTGCTACCGATGACGCGCGCTCCCTGTTTGATGATGACTGCGAAAGCGTAGGCCTCGTCCCTCTCCTCCAATCTCAGACCCTCATCGATCCGCTGGTCAACGGCCTCTTTCGTGCGCAGCGGTCCAAGCATCCATGCCCACTCCAAGTTCCGACCTGCTTCGTAGAGCTGGTCGGCGTGATTCGGACGGAGTGGCTCTAGACGCATGAACTTTCCATCCAGAATTGTGGGACCGAGGTTCCGATTACTCGACATACCTCCATCTGCTGGGAACGATATTTTCTCGATTAATGTTTCTTGATCGTTCTCTAAAAAGAACCCTAATGTGTTAGGATGTGCCAATTGAGAAACGGCTATCTTGACGGCTGAATCTCTCAAGATATTCTTTTACGGATCCTTCATGGACCTTGAAATCCTCCGGACCCTAGGTGTCGTGCCACAGGCCTTTGAAACGGCAGAGTTGAAAAATTGGTGCATCACATTTTCCCCTATGGCCACCCTCGTTCGGAGTGAGAGAGATTCTGTTTACGGTGCAATAGCGGAGCTATCCCGGACTGAAGTTCAAATGTTATACTCGAGAGACGACCTGAAGCACTACAACCCTGTGGAAATTTCGGTTTCAACAAAGCGTAGCAAGAGTGTGCCAGCGCAAGTCTACATTTCAGAACTCCAGAAGGGACAGAAACCCTCGGTCGAATACTTGCAGCGAATCATCCGAGCCGCCGAAAGTCTAGGTTTCCCCTCGGCCTACTTAGAAAAATTGAGGCGAACGCCCACCCACTAGGACTGGCGACTCCGAGCGGAGGTGCCCAGATTAGAGATAGACGCGTGCGACGAAGAGAGACTGCAAATGTTACAACTTCAAACCCAGATGAGGCAGTCGATAATATCGAAGTAGAGGTTCTGCGCTAGCTGCTGGACTGCGCCGCCATACGCTTCATCTGTTCCGCGTACGACAGGTCCTCCTTGTGGGTCGCAAGGGTCCCTGCATCCACCGGTCTTCCATTGAAGTGCAAAGCCCCAGCTTAAAGGCGAGCCAATTGAAGCGCTAGCTAGTGTTGCAAGAAACGCAGCAGCGATGACAGGAACGAGATAGAAGACGGACTCTCAGTCTCATCTTCGAACTAGCCTCAACCAGTCTTACTCTGGACATAGTCCAGGAGCATTGTATGTTCTAGGAAGTCTGTCTTGGGACAAAGAGATAGCGTAACCTAACTCTACCGTCTCGGTTCTAAGAGCATAGTTGCTCAGTAGTTCTTGTCAATGTATTCTTTCACTCGATCATACAGCCCACTCTGATTGCTATACTTGACGTAGTCGTTGGCGGTCGCAAGCCACTCGATTGTTGACGGGCGCATGTCCTTAGCGACCCTTAGCAAGTCGAGGTTGGTTACTGGCTCGGTTTTGCTCGAACGCATTGCTCGTCGAATCGCCAGTTCTACCGCCCGATCGACGAGGTCTCGAATGTCGGCACCCGAGAACTTGTCGAGCTTACTCGCAATCTTGGCATAGTCGATGTCTTCAGTCGGCTTCTCGCGCAACTGGAGTTTCAGAATTTCCTCTCGCGCAGTTTGATCAGGCGGAGGGACGAAAATTATCCTGTCGAATCTGCCCGGACGCCTAAGGGCGATATCCACACTCCATGGCGTGTTCGTCGCTCCGACGACGAGAATAGGCTTGTCAGGCTTACCGACCTCGTCCAGCTCGCTTAGTAAGACATTCGTTGCTCCTCGTAGGGCTCTTCCCCAGCTGTCGTCCGTCCGCTTGTGCCCAAGGAGATCAATCTCGTCGAGAAATATCACAGCTGGAGCATTGCGTCGTGCCGTTTCGAAGAGACTGTGCATGTGCTTCTCGCTCTCTCCGAGGAACTTGTCCAGGATTTCATGGATTCCTACTCCGTAGAAGGTAGCGTTGCATTCTCCCGCTAAAGCACGGGAGAGGTACGTCTTACCGCAACCTGGTGGACCGAACAATAGGATTCCACCTCCTACTCTCTTGCCGTAGGTTTGGAACAGTTTGGGGTTCTTTAACGGGAGAATGATGTTGATCCGGAATTGTTCCTTGACGTCGTCCATGCCACCGACATCTTTGAATGTCAACCGCGAAATTTCTCCCTCGAAGTCCATCCCACGCTCCACGCTTCCCGGGCTGATCGCGATGGGAGATTCTCTCTTTCGAATCGTTTCAAAATAGGCTGGGTCTTCTAAGTCCCGGTCACGTCTCACTGCAAGCTTGTACAATTCATTGGCACGCACTTGATCTCCCAGCTTATCGTAGATGTGGGACAGCAGCATGTCTGATTTCGCATCAGGCAGTCCTTTTCGAGAAGCGGTTTCCAGCTTATCTCTGGCTTCAGCTAATCGGCTGAGCTCGTACAAGACTCGTCCGTAGAGTCGCAGAGCCTCCGGATTGTCAGGTCTCAGCGCAAATGCTTCATCCAGGACTTGCAATGCCTCATCGTTCTGTTTCTCGGCGCTAAGAAGCTCTGCCAGCTCTATGCGCACATCGAAGTCGTCAGGCCGTTGGGCGGCGAGGTTCCTGAGCATTTCGACGGTCTTAGACAAACTGGATACCTCTTCTCTTACCGATCACACGAACGTAGACCAACGAAAAAATGTAGCACCATCCAAAGGCAGCGAGTGTGAGCGAGACGCCTTTGACCAGCCAAGAGCCGCCAAGGGTGAGAATTAGCCACGGAAGTTCAATCGCCAAGACTCCGCATACCGGAGTCAGAATTATCCTATAGGGGATACTGTAGAATCGTAAGGCCCCTCGGAGGATGATGTCGCTTCGTCCCTTCTTGATTCCAGCGGGTTCTCCGAGTCCCAACTTCGGGGCTGCGAGCCTTGGGTCGACTCGCAAAGCATTGTAGAATACTTCCTGCGCTTCTTCCCGATGACCTCGAACTAGCAATCTCCATCCTAACGTAGTTTTGATGTCGGGATTATCAGGTTGAAGCTCAAGCGCTTTTCGCAAGTGCTCTTCTGCACGTTTGTTCTTACCGAGCGGCTTGGAGAGGGCAAGGCTCATTCTCTGGTGGGTGAAAGCGTTGGTCGGGTCCAGTTCTAACGACCTTTCCAAATATGGTAGCGCTTCCTTGGGCCTACGACGATGCAGAAGAATTAATCCCATCATCGATTGGAGTCTTGGGTTCGTGGGGTCCATTGCAACAGCCTCGCTCATCGGTTTGAGAGCCTGTTTCCACTTTCCTCGTAGAGTATACGTATCGGATAGTGCGGTCCGCCACAATACGTTTTCAGGCTGTCTCGCTATGGCTTTCAACGCCCACTCTGGTGCTTCGGGCCGGTTTTGTCTAGCCAAGGCGTAGGCGACAAGTGCGTATGGCCTGGGGTCTTCCGGAAAGAGGGCGATGGCTTTCAGTGCAAGTTCTATTGTTTCCTTGTAGCGGCGTGCCTGTAGTAAGAATTGGGCCTGTCTACGCAATCGTTCGAAATTAGCCCAATCTTGCGCTTGCACGAGAAATATCCGACGAAACGCGGCTATAAGTCGTCCTCGAAAATCATGAGAATCTCGAACCAAGGACCATGGCGGGCTGGAGCCCACTCAGTCATCGGGTTCTGGGGTTCGCGGAGCCGATTTCTTCGTATCGCATTCTGACAAACGGCATTATTTCTTTCAAGTCCTCCGGTGTTTTCAAGGGTGTGGTCCATAGTCTGCCTGTTTGGCCGGCCATTTCGAACGGCTTCCCGCCTAGCCTATTCTTCAGCTCTTCCTGATTCTTGTCTGAGAGCTTCATCAATACGATGCCGTTTGTTACGAGGAAGCAGATGAATTTGCGGCCGCGGAAGTAGCACTGGCAGCCCATCATCGGCTTGGAAGTTACCTGTTTCCATTTGAGAACCTCCGCGTCGAACGCTTTCTGAATATCACTCATCTTCTCCTCGTCATAGTACTTCATTGGGACACCGGATGTCGGATTGGGTCCTTCACGGGATCTCGTTCATTTAAGCGAATTCCTTTGGGAGTCAACAGGGTCTACACAGCATCATTCATAGTTGTGAAGCAGGGACCCCTCTTAGAAATGAGGGAATTCACGGAGCGGAGGGGCAAAGAAGAAGATCAGTGTGAACGTTAAGAGTCCTAAGAGGATCACAAGGATCAGGACGGTCAGAGCATTTCTAGTTTCATGCTCGCCGTTCGCGAGTCTCGTGACGCAGAACTCTGAATACTCTTCCTAGGTGGTCTGTCTTCTCAGTACGACGTGTGCCGCTCTTGCTGAGGGGACGTACTCTACGCAGCGATACCCATCTTTGCCAAGTCAATGCCAGAAAGAAGAGGTTCGCCTGCGCCTAGTAGAGCTGGTATTATTGCTAGTGGATTTCATCAACTAGCCCGGCCTTTACGTATTCTCGAACCGTAGAGACGCCGCCTCCTAGCCTAACGTCCTTGCTGTCGGCCGCTTCAACAGCTTTCTTCAGAGCCGCATCGATTCCATTCGTAACAAAATAGAAAGTCGTCCCGCCTTCCATCTCGATCGGCGGACGCTCGTGATGGGTTAGCACAAAGACGGGAGTATGGAACGGCGGGTTCTCTCCCCACCAGCCCTCCCAGCTATCATCCGGCCAGGGTCCCCGAACCGGACCGAACATGTTACGGCCCATGATCCATGCCCCAATATTCCGGAATCCACGCGCCCCAAACTCTTCATCAACGCCGGACTCATCTCCGCCCTCCGCTCCATGTCTCTTTCTCCAGGTTCGCGAAGCTCTAGACCAGTCAAGAAGAACCTGACCACCAACGCCAAGCGGATTCTTGAGGTCTTGGCGGGGTCCCGCTCCATAACCATCTACTGATAGGCCAAAGCTGAGAACCCGTAACTTAGTCATACGATCACTGTGTGGTCTGAGAGTTGTTGTTGTCTTTACGAGCTTTGCCTTCGCCTAGCTGTCTTCGATTTCTCGCTTCAGGGTGTTTACTTCCTTGACTAGGCGCGATTGGTCGATTTCCTACTACGACGATAGTAACACTTTTAACGATCCATCGGAAGACGCCCTCAACCCACGAGGCGATAGTTGAAGATGAATTTCAGTAAGAAACTCTTCTTGGCGGTCGCGGTTCTAGCTCTCGTAGTCCCACTGCTGGCAGCCCCCGCTAAAGCTGACACTAACACCGGCACAGCAGGTCAACCCAATCAGAGTTGCCAGAACTTCTTCCCAGTAAACGGGCTACAACCGAGCGGCTTCAACACGAACGGCTTCAACAACACGGCGATAAACGTCTACGCAGGCGCTGGCCAGACTACGAACACTCCAGCAAACGGAGCAGCTGTCTCCCAGTACGACGTCGCATGCTTCCAAGTCTCGTCACACTAGACCGCCCAAAACCCATTTTTTCCCCTTCCCCTCGTTAGCGACCTGGTTCTCCCTAGGAATCGCCTTGGGAAACGGCTGAAGGTCCATGAGCATGTTAACGTCGGCGAGAGATTCATAGTCGGTGAACGGACAGGTTGAGCGGTCTGCGTCAAGATCCAGTCGGCCAACGACAGTCTAGACAAATTGGGTATGCTCGCGAGTCTCGCGACGCAGAACTGTTCCTCCTATTTTCGGTTCTAGGCTAACAGAAGCGCGGGAAACCTCTGTTCCCCATGTGTCTCGTGTTTTCCTGTTAACTAGTCTTTTTTCGCTATCTTTCTTTTACTCTTATCTCTGTTTTTCTTGTTAACTTTTCTCGACCCCAAGGGGGGTATGCTGACATTCTACAGATCCTTCACAATCTCACAGGAGTTCGAGGAAAGTGTGGGCTAGAATCTTCGTGACGCTGACGAGGTCGTTTATTCTAACGTGCTCATCTATTCCGTGAATATTGCTATCGTGACGATACGCTCCCAGCACCACTATAGGGACACCGAGCGCACTGACCGCGGCCATATCAGTAGACCCCTGACTCCCAGAAGCCGGAACATCTCTACCCAGAACTCTCCTAGCCACCTTCCGGACAGTCCGAACCAGCGGATGATCGGGCGCTGTCAACATAGGATCGTAGCTGAGTATCATCTTCAGAGAAACCTTGACCTCTCGATGTTTCGCGGCAAACTCTTTCACGACCCGCGCGATCTCCCTCCTCACTCGAGCCTCGCTCTCCTCAGGCATGAACCGGCGGTCGACGAGAATCTCGAAAGTATCAGGAATAATGTTCCCTTTGAGCCCGCCCTTCGCGGTGTTGACGTAGAGTCCAGGTCTCATCTTCTTCGTACCGAAGCCCGGCTCAGCTTTGATCTTGGATCGTCTCTTGCTAATCTCGGCCCCAAGTTTCTTCAGATTTTCGATCAATGACGCTCCATGCTCGATTGCGTTGACGCCCGTCCACCCGCGCCCCGAATGAGCCGCCGTCCCCTTCACCGTAATTAGATACTCAGCATCACCCAGACTCGCAATATCTAGCGCTTCAATCCCGCTATCCGTCGAGAGACAGTAATCGACGTCTTTCGTAATCACATGCTTGTCCACCAGATAGTTCACACCGCTATACCCGCCCACCTCTTCGTCAGTAGTAAATGTCGGAGTGATTCGTCCTCGGAACTTCACGCCGGTCTCAACGAGCGCTTTCATGGCAAATATCTGGCAGGCGCTAGATCCTTTCATATCCGCAGTTCCCCTCCCGAAAATCTTCCCATCTTTGACCACCGGCTTGAACGGATCATGAGACCAGCCCGAGGGATCAGCTGGGACAACGTCAACATGCCCATTGAGTAAGACCCAGGGTCCTTCACTCTCTCCCTTTAGAGTCGCGTAAGTATTGGGCCTGGGACCCTTCAAGCCAACTTCCGGGTTTACTCTCCGTCGCATAGAAGCTTCAGGAATGTAGCTCACCGTAGGGGTAGCTCCTAGCTCTTTGAGCTCGCTAGCCAGGACTTGAGATATCTTGGGATAGTTGAGGCCTGGAGGGACGGTGGTATCTATGTTGACAAGGCGGCAGGTAAGATCTACAAGGTCGTTCTTGTGAGCCCGGATCCATCGATCAACTTGCTTAACGGCAGCTTGAGAAGGCAAGGTAATCGAGCGGAAGCTGCAGCTCTATCTTAATTGTTCTTTCTGTCGATGATAGCGCAAGATCAAACCCAACATGGAGGAAAATAAGTGGTTCGTCTCTGGATTGTGTCTAATGAAAGAGTCCTCCCTTTTCACTAAACTCTTCAGCGCCTGGGCCCACATAGGTGAGGAGAGTCAGATGTTTGAAGTTCTTGCGAATCCAGTTCTGCATCGCATCAAACCAGCCTCTGAACTCGGCAGGCTTCCGGACTAGGTCTTGGGTTGCATCATCAAGATAGTTCATGTCAGCTCGAATTCCACCCGCCAACAGTACATTAGATACCGTCCATGAACGGAGAAATTCTACGACAGGAGACTGGAAGCCATCTATGACGTAGCCGTTCTTCTCAGGAGCATATTCTGTCACAAGAGCTAGACTGACGGTTGTCTTCTGTAGCCAGAATCTTCTGGTGGCTTCGTCCTCGCTAGGTTCCGGAAGAGCGGAAACGGGTGCAACTTCAGATGTGGGTGAGGTCGAGGGAAGAATCACGAGGTCCCCGGTCGACCGCAGGTATTGCAGGAATGAGTCCTCGTCTTCTTTCGACATATACAGAACTAGTTGCTTTGGCATAGCATCACGCACTTTGTCAGCTTAGAAACCATCAATCTGCACATTAGAGGCTATTTTGCTCGTTACGTTACGATTGGAATAGGTCGATTAAATAGCTACAGCCACAAGCAAAGCCACGAAAGTTGGAATCGTCCTCAGAATCCACCGGGTCAAGAGGGATCGGGCGGATTCTACAATCCCCGACAGTAGTCTTCTCGATCGTTCTTGTCGCAGTCTATGTTGTCATCGGAGCAATAGTTGGAAACCTTTTCGACCCATTGGCCTCAGGAAGCATCATCCTCGACCTATTGGTCCAGTGTGATGCTCCAACACCAATATTCCCCTGGACTGTTCTCACGGCCATATTTCTCCACGCCAGCATCCTCCACATTGCCAGCAATGTCTTCTTCCTACTCTTCTTCGGCTTCATCCTAGAAGAACAAGTGTCCAAATCGCGTTGGGTGACGACCTTCTTCATAACCGGACTCGTAGGCAGTCTCGGTTTCGTAGGCTACGACGTCCTCGGCTACCTCCTGTCAGGAGGAGCTCCAACAATCGATTGCGCCGTCGGCGCGTCAGGAGCAGTCTATGGAATAATGGGAACAGCGGTCGGATTGAAGGTAGTGATCTTACTGATCTTCCTTCTAGGCCTGGACATTTTCGCAGGCGGAGGGGGTCCAGCCCATCTTGGAGGACTCATCGCCGGACTCGTTCTGCGAAGATACTGGTCGCTAGCAGGAGGAACCTTCCGAGGAATCTAGAAACCAATCACGAACTCCCAGGATTTTTTTCGCGGGACGACTTGGGGAGTTTGAACAAGTCTGCGACCGGAGATGTATTATGCAACATACGTACGGCATTTGGACTCGGTACGTAACATGGCACCAAAGAAAAAGAGCAAGAAAAAGAAAAGCATGTAGACCCGGCCGGGGCATCGAACGCCCCGTCCACACCTGTTTTCTTTTCAATACGACATATTCTGACAGAAATTTCCAACTATTTTGAATCAGCCTTAGCCTGCCGGGTCCGTTTCAATAATCAAGAGCGTCTCTGGGCTCATACATCTCTACGAAAACATACTCGAAACTCGAACATTGACAAAGAGGAACCCTTCATCCGTGCTTACGATTTCCAGTTATTGGAACTCTACAAGCCCGAGTGACCACACTTTTCTCCAGTGCAGGATGAGAAGATTGCCGTCGGAGACTGAAAAAAGAGGGGAGGAGAGAGGGGAAATTCAAGGGATCTACGATGTTTGGAAGGCGAGTAACACCTGTGGTAGTGGAGAGCCATCTGGTAGAGTTGTGAGTGTATCGTCCGTGTAGATGATCGCGGCGAGGCCGTTCACAGGGTCTATTCCAACTTGGAAGAGGTCGAGTAGATTCCTAGTTCCAGGAGAACACCCAGTTCCTTGTGTGCAGACGACGCCAACATGGTTCGGGTGTGAGCTGACGATTCTCTGAGTGAAACGGGACCCGCTGTCTGTGCTCTGGGACATGTAGACGTTCCATACAGCGCTAGAATCAAGGTTGCTGGATGCACTCGTCCCGTAATAGGTTACATCAACCGTTGAGCCTCGGGCTGCAACCCACGGCTCGAGAGCCGTGTTCACTGGGGAGCTAGCCACGGCGACTGGAGCTGACCATGAGGACCCTTCGTTTGTAGACTTGGACACGAACACGTTGTGCAGGTTCGACCAGCCAGCGTAGAGAGAGCCACTCAACGGATCATCAGCCAAGACCGGAAACACATTGTTCAGGGGCTGGTTCACCGGTGCCGAGAAGACAAGATGCGGGGTCCAGGTCGCTCCTAGGTCGGAGCTTACGGAGACATAGATATTGTTGAAGTTGGCAGTAGTTCCTTTCTGGACTCCTGAAACTCCCGCGGCGAATACGTCGTAGACATTGTGCGTTATCGGGTCAGCCACGATCTTTCCTTGGTCATTGTTGAATGTCGAGTTCCCTGTGGTGCTGTCCTGGCCGGGTATCGGGTCGCCCACTGTCTTCCATGTGAATCCGTCATCGTCTGAACGCCAGACATGGATGAGTGTGCTGGAGCCAGAGTCGTGATAGGATATCCAGACGTGGGGTCCATCCGACGTTATCCATGGTCTGTCAGCCTGTGTGAAGTCCAAGATCTGGCGGGTGCAGTTTGCAAAGTTGTTTGACAGGTTTCCATGCGGACATGTGATTGCTGAGACTCCAAGCTGCACAATATTGGTAACGGGGTTGAATACAGCGAGGAGTGTTGTGACATGGACGGTACCGGTCGAGCCGAAGTCTACATCAGCGTCTTCTCCGCCTCCAACGCCGTTCTGTATCATTGAGTCTATCGCGCCTTGAAAGACTGGTGTCTGTCCGAATGCTCCTACCCAGGCGTTTGTCTGGAAGAGGGTCCAGGACAGCGCGACCGAGACAACTTGTCCGTTCGATCCAATGGATAGTTCAGGTTCACTGCCTCCATCCGGTCGGAGGAGGACGATGTTTGTGAAGCTCGGGGTCTTTGTTGCATGAGCAAGGGTTGGAACTGCAAGAGTAATGATCAGAGCTAGACTTAGTGCAAAGATTGTTTTGGAATACATACTATTCGTATCGTATCTCCAAACCTGTTTCTTTATACGTCTTGCTGGAGGAGGCTTTCCCAAGCAACCTGAATATTCTTCTGGTAAGATAGGGATCTATGGTGTAGGACTCGTCAAAGCCCTATGCCATGAGTTACTGACGGTGTGGAGAGCCCATCCTACTAGCTCGGTCCTAGCGGCTCTAATTCTGTGACGCCGCCGTCATCTCCTTGACTCAATTCTAATACCAATCCATAATCTATCCTGTGGTGGATTCCTCGATGGGCCTGAATCTAGTAGTGTCGTCTAAGAATGCCGAAAGACGCCTCTGGATCGCGCTAGTAATATCATCCGCGATCGTCATCGTCGAGTTCACGGGAGGTTTTCTCGGTCAAAGTCTGGCCCTCCTAAGTGATTCAGGTCACGTGCTGACCGACGTTCTCGGTATCAGCGTCAGCATTCTGACACTTAGGCTGGGACGAATGCACCACACCGCAAAACGGACCTTCGGGTATCACCGGGCCGAGATATTCGCTGCACTAATTAACGGATCGACTTTGATCGCAGTAGCACTTCTGATTATCTATGAAGCGTTTCTCAGATTCCAGCAGCCTACTCGGGTCCAGGGACCTCTCGTTCTGTCGTTAGCCTCACTAGGTCTAGTAGGAAATTTGACGACGACGGGACTCTTAGCTCGTACTGGGAAGATAAGTCTCAACGTCAGAGGAGTCTTCCTTCACGCCGTCGGAGATACGGTCTCATCGATTGCGGTGATTGTTAGTAGTCTTGTTGTGGTGTTCACAGGCTATTCCGGATTGGACCCCATAGCGGCAGTCTTGATCGGAATTCTGATCATGAGAAGCGCATACGGTCTCGTGAGGGACTCGACAAACATTCTTCTGGAGGCTACTCCTAGACACCTAGAACTCGAAAGCATCGCCAAGACCATTCGTAGCGTCGACGGTGTCAAAGGGGTCCACGACCTACACGTCTGGACGATCACATCCGGACTCTATGCGCTCAGCGGGCACGTAACCCTAGACTCGGACAAGATTAGCGACGGCTCTCTCATAATCGGGAGAGTGGCCGAGAAGTTGAAGGAATCATTCGGCATAGAGCATGTGACCCTACAGATGGAGGAGGAGACTCTTGAGCGGATTGAGCGAGAGGACACTAGGCTTTGAGAAATCTCAGGTCGATCCTCTTCATCTCATGAGCCAACGGTGTTTCAGGGAATAACTCGGGATGAATTATGTGAGACAGCAGCTCTAGACCGTTCACTATTCGAGGTCCCGGCCTGCTGAAATAGGCTGAAGCGTTCACGGCAAAGATGCTGTGAGACTTGTAGGCGGGAATCTTGCCCCATCCATGGTAAGACTCCAAATCATGGAGTTCACCGAGGACTCCCTTCAAATCAAAGCCGCAGGGCGATAGGACGATGATCTCGGGTTGATAGTCTATTACCTCGCTCCATTCGATTCTGTGGGACGGTTTACCAAGTCTGCCTAACCCTTCGACCCCTCCTGCGTAATCGACCATCTGTGGTATCCAGTGTCCTCCTGCCCATGGAGGTTGAAGCCATTCCATGAAGAACACCCGTGGTCTCGCTCTTAGATTGCGTGTCTTGCTCTTCACCGCATGGATTCTGGACAATAGCTGAGACCCCAATTCCTGGGCTCTCTCAAGCTTGCCGGTGGTCTTTCCGACTAGCAGAATATTGTCGACGATCTCCTCAAGACTTGTAGGCTCTAGCGAGATAATCTTTGTATCCGCCTCTAAGACCCTCGCCGCTTCCTTGACCTTGGTGTAGGATACAGCGCAGACGGAGCACAACTCCTGTGTCAGGATGAGATTGGGTTGAAGGTTCTCCAACAGGTTCTCGTCAATCTCGTAAATGTCTCCTCCCCGCTTCGCAACTTCCCAGTCAACCTCGAGGCTCCTGTGGATCTTCTGATGGAACGCAGACTTAGTTAGAACGGGCCGGTTGGAGACTTCAGGCGGATAATCGCACTCATGGGACACAGCAACGATTTCGTCTTCGAGCCCCAATGCAAACGCGATCTCCGTCGCACTGGGAAGAAGAGACGCGATCCTCATTGCTGCTCGCCACCACGTTCTACTTGCAAACTTGAGCTCGACGCATACTCAGGAAATTCTATATAAGCTACCGGGTAACTTTGCCCGCTTGCATGTTGCTTCAACAGAATCGGTCCCGACAGTTCTCCGCGCCGACAAGCAAAGTGGCTTTGATAGCGGTGTTTACTGCGTTGTCGCTGGGCACAAATTATTTGATGATAGATGTGCCTAACGTGAAACTGATGGACTCACTAGTCTTTATCTCCGCTTTCCTCTTCGGACTAGACGTCGGAGTGGCTACTGGAACTAGCATCTGGCTCGTTTACGGTTTTGTTAACCCATACGGACAGGATAGCCCCCTTCTTCTGCTATTTCTCATAGCTGGAGAGAGTTTCTATGCCATCGCTGGAGCGCTGCTCAAGAGGACTTCTGCAGCAACACAATTGCTGAGGGATGGAAACTATCGCTACGCGACCATCGTATTCGGGGGCTTAGGGCTCGTGACGACCTTTGCTTACGATGCACTCACGAACTTCGGTGACAAGCTTCCGTTCACAAATTCGCCGTACGAGGCTTTCCTCATCGGAATGATTACTGGAGCACCATTCGCCTTGTTTCACGAGCTAAGCAACATAGCTTTCTTCGCCACAATTGTCCCTGCGGCCCTCTATGCGACAAGGAGGCTGAGACTTGGAGTTGATCACAACTGAACCAATCAATGACTCCCAGCCCCCACGGACACCGTAGATTGTATCTCGCGATCTTCCTGGTCGCCATCAGTTTGGTCTCCATTCAAGTAGGTGCTTTCTATGATCTCGAAAGATTCTTTCTTCCAAACAACACGGCCGGCCAGAACAATGTGTCTCGTGGCGGAAACGGGTCTGGGAATCAATCTGGCAACGCCAATGTTATCACAGTTAACACTCTCCTCAACTTTGGGAACGGAACCAGCGAGTGGTTCAACGATACACAGGTCCCTCTCGGCTGGAACTTCTACAACCTTACGGTCCACGTGGCAAAGGGTAATGTCGAATCCACCTGGGACCCTGCGTTAAAGGAACATTTCATCACAGGCATCGATGGCGTGCCGCCTGCTGGAAGTAACAGCGGTGACTATTGGGCTCTCTGGCAGTTTTGCAACAATGATCGGGCCTGGCTCTATTCCAACGTAGGAGCCGACGAAATCACGCTATCAAATAATCAGATCGTTGCTTGGTATTTTGAATTAGCCGAAGCTCCGCCTGTTTCGGGCGCCATAACAGTACTGATGTGTTCATCTTAGTCTTCGTTCGAGCATCCTCGGACATTCCGGGCCAAGTTTTAAATCTCTACTCTGAATACCCCAAAGCGGGTAACTTTGCCCGCTTTATCATATGGACTACGTAGGACAATACAACTCCTAATCATCCTAGGGAGCATGGCGTTTGTGCCAGTCCTCGCACACGCTACCTCAACAAGTTCCGGCCCAAGCACCACCTCGGTAAATGTTCTATTAAATTATGGAAATGGAACTCTAGTTTGGTACAACCAGACATCCGTCCCATCATCCTGGAACTTCTTCAACGTAACACAGCTAATAACTAACGGAAATCTTGGAGCAGTCTACTTCGCATCATTCGGAAGCCATTTCGTATACTCGATTAACGGTATAGGTTGCCCCGCGTCTAACATATTTTGCGATGAAGCTTGGGGTTTCTGGACTCTCGATGGAATCTGCTGGAGTCTACCCTCAGTCGGAGTAGACTTGATTCCAGTCTCCCAATCCATGACTGTCGCCTGGTATCTGACTCCTGCAGCCACGTTCGGCGAGACTCCGCCCACGGGCTCAAACTGCCTCGCCGTCAACATAGTGGTCAAGCCGGGAGATAGCCAGCCGGTCATTAATCTCAACTCTCAGGGCGTTGTTTCCGTCGCCATTCTCTCAACATCAACATTTGATGCGACCAAGGTAAACCCGTTCACTGTCAGGTTCGGAAGAACTGGTACGGAGGCGTCACCTGTTCATTCATCTTTGCAAGACGTGAATGGAGACGGGCTGCTCGACATGGTCTCGCAATTCAATGTCCAGAGCACCGGATTGCAAGCGGGTGACAGTCAAGCCACACTCATGGGAAGGATTCTTGATGGAACGCCCTTCATGGGATCGAGCGCAATACAATTGATCGGCTCATAGATGCTTAGAGAGCCCATCTCGAGGAAGGAACGCTGTCTTGGATGGCTTTCAAAACACAGGGGTGACGATCAACCAAACTGTCCCCAGACGCGTTGCATCGATGAGTGCTCGTTCTTACTCTCCAAGAGATCCCGCCTGTCGCTCTAAAGCAACAGAAAAGAGTGGTCGATGGAAGCTAACCACGATCCTGCTCCTTACCCTCTGTTTGTTAGTGGAAGTAAATCTACTGCAGTCGGCAGAGGCTCTGAGCCAAAGTGATGCAATTACCGCCGCGATGAACTGGCTTATGCTGAACCAGCAGTCAAACGGGTCCTACGGAAGCTTTACCGAACCTCAGACGGCCCCCGCCGCTTATGGGATGTGGATAAGATTCCAGGACACTACCAAAGTGCTACTTTCATACAACTGGCTAAAGAACCAGCTGCAAAACTCTTCAACATGGTTCTGGGGCGGAGGAGGCAACCTCGCCGAGGCCGACATTCCAGGCGAGATACTCTACACCTTCAGCCAGAGCCAGAACCTTCACATGCTTAACCTTCTCTCCGGCGTGACCGCGAACCTCACAAAGTTCCAACAAGCAAATGGAGGATTCCTCGGCTACTTCGACACAGCCTCGAACAAGCAAGTAACCAGCAGCGTTGATACAGCTATGGCTCTACTAGGTCTGATCAGCTCAAACAGCATAACAGCTACGAAACTACAATCAGCGATCAACTATCTGCTGTCCCTCCAGAACCCTGACGGCAGTTTTAACCTGACCAAGACCGTCCAGTCAAACTCTCTCTATTCACTAGGACCGGAGCCGATCAGCATAACCGCCCTCGTCACCCTCGCCCTAAGAGAAGCCTCGATGCCTTTCAGCAATTCCACTATCATCTCCGCCCTAAACTATCTGGTTGGTTCAGCATCATCCAACTTCGGCGGGCACGTCTATGCAGCCGCGCTCTCGCTCCTCGTCTTCTCAGAATCTTCCGACGCGAGCGAGGCCACGATCGCTGACAACTTCATTCTTCAGCAACAAAAGTCTGATGGAGGTTTTAGAGACATTATTCGAAGCTCGGTTGGGTCCAATGCCTTGGACACTGGGTGGGCAGTTGTTGCATTGCAACTCGGTGGATCAACCTGTTGCTATAGTGGAGGCGGAGGGAGAAGACCCTACATAGTGTGAATATGGGTATAGTCGCCCAAATTCGGATATCGAATCTGCAACTTGACCAGTCGAGCGTTAAAAGAAAGGAGTTAATGGATCAGAGGGGACGCTCACGGGAGCGTGCCAATCTCTGAATTGGGGGGTTAGTCTGCGTTGCGTTTTGCTGTGCTGGTGCCTTCGAGGGCGTGGACGATGTTGGTTACAGCCTTGATTGTGGGGACGAGTGCGATGAGTAGGAAGATCAGTGGGAAAGCCCATGGGTCTGCGGCGAAGTATGGCGCTGCGATTCCGGCGGTTACTGCATAGAGTATCCCGATGGCTACGATCTGGAAGAAGAACGCGAGAAGCGGTGTCCATGCCTTGTAGCTCTTGTACGCATCTTGGACTGTATTGGCGAGTTGCGTGCCGAATTTGAGGACTACGAAGCAGACGATGAGGCCGATCATGAAGACTACAATGTTCGCGATGGAGATGGTTGATCCGGTGATGTTGTTTGTTATTCCCGGAAACCCTAGCACGACCGCTTCGACAATCACTAGTACAATGACTCCGACGACGAGGCGTATGAACGCAGGCATGACAGGAGTGAAAGCGCCCCAAGTCTTGTTCGAGGTTGAATCAGTCATTTCTTACACTTGGAAAGACTATCGCTATAGGAACGGGATATTGCTATGTCGAAACCGTGACTTGTATAGCGGAGTTACAGCTTGAATGCCTCACGTTCGACCGCCTCCAGATTTAATATGGAACTAGTTGGCCGGCGAGTATTCGGACTGTTCTAGTCGCTTGGGAACATAGAGGATAATGACAGTTCACGTTCTTCTCACAGCCGACAACCACCTCGACCCCTCCGCCGTCCAATACGGTCCAAGAAGGTTCGAAAGGAAAAGGGACTTCCAACACTCCTTCGACGTCCTAGTCAACTTTGCCCTAGAGAACCGGCCAGACCTCTTCCTGATAGGAGGCGACTTCTACGATGGCATCTTACCTGGCAATCCGACAAGAGCCTACGTAGCCGAACAGTTCAAGCGACTCCACGAGAAAGAGATCAAGATCGTTCTCGTAAGTGGTCATCACGATACCCCTAGAAGCGTCGAGCAAGGAGTCTCACCATTATCCGTCCACGCGAAAACGGGGCACGTCTACTTCCTACAAGACCCTCGTCCCACACCGAAGATGTTCCATTTCGGAACCGAGACCGTCAATGTCACAGGAATGAGTCTCAGCCCGGGACTCGGTCCCGAGCAGGATCCACTGGCCGGACAAGAATTGTCCCATGAGGCAGACGTGAAGATATTCCTGACTCACTATCCCATCGAAGGGTTCGAAGGCTACTTTGGACAAGAGACACATATCGGAAAATCTTCGATTCCTCGAAACTTCCAACTGTTCGCGTCTGGCCATCTTCACAGACACCAGAAGAACACAATTAATGGAACACCCGTCATGTATCCGGGAAGTACCGAACGGGTCAGCTTCAACGAGGAAGGAGAGGAGAAAGGGTTCTGCTGGCTCGAACTCGACAAGTCTGGGGTACTTCACCAGGAATTTCACTCAACACCGGCCCGGCCGATGGAGACGCTAGATTTCCGGGTCACTGGCGAAGGTGGAAGCCTAACCCGGCAGGTACAAGATGTTCTCGAAAAGAGACGGGGTGCGGAGAAGATTCTGCGCATTCGAGTCACAGGTCGAGTCTCTCTTGATCAGCTCTCGACCTACAAGCGATCGGCCCTACAGTCGTACTGTCAGGAACGTTTCTTCCATACCGAGTTTGATGAAGATGGTTTGAATGTTCTGACATCGGAAGCGATAGAGTCCTTGCCGAAGACTACACCGCTCGAAGAGCTGGGTCGTTCATTTCAGTCCCTTCTTTCCAATGTGAAAGAGGACGAGCGACCGCTTGTTCACGAAGCGTGGAAGGCGACCGTTGCGAGACTGCAAGAGGAGGGAGTAGGCTGAGACTAGTAAGCCTCCAGGCCCAGAACTTCAAGAAACTAAAGATCAGTAAACCCCTACCGCTCTCCGAGGGCATCGTCCTAATCACAGGTCTCAACGAGAGTGGCAAGTCAACAATCCTAGACGCAGTACTCTATGCTTTGTTCGGACGCGTGATTCGTCCCAGCAAGATGCCGAGCAATGAGGACATCATCAGCTACGGTAACGGGGAGGCGCAAGTCCGTCTAGAATTCGACATAGGTGAAATCAGGTATCGCGTAGTCCGGGAAGTTCACAAGACCCGACCCAACCGGGCGACGCTGGTCGAGGTGAGACCTAACGGGACGACGAAGGCTCTCGCGAGTTCCGTCAAGGATGTCACCGCTGAGATTGAACGGTTACTGGGAGGGATCACGTACGATGAGATTGTTGCGAGTAGCGTTGTCGCCCAGAAGGACCTTGAGCGGCTGATCAAACAACGGCTTGACGATCGAAGGAAAGTCATCAACGTCTTTCTCAACCTTGAGAGCTTCAACAAGGTCCAAGACCAGCTCGATACAGAACGTAACGGAATTGAAGGAACCAATAGGACCCCGGGCCACCTCACAGTAGAGAGGGAGCGGCTTGAGACTCTCAACGAGCAGCTGAACGAGTACAAAGACACAAGCGCTCAGCTAGACATTCTGAATGTGAAGGTCGAGAAGCTCAAGAAAGATCAACAGCATCAGGAGAAGCAGTTTGTTGATACAGACAATCTGTACAAGACGCTCAACGAGTATGGAGAAGCCTTCAAACAGCGAGATTCCCTTCAGCGAGAGATTGAGGACAAGAGCCTCCTCACAAACAATCTTCAGCAACAACTCGCCACCGTCGACACACAACGAGCCGAGCTCGCGCGGGCTGAGGCTGAGGTAAAGAAGTACGCTGATCTTGCTGAAGCGGAGAAAACAATAACGCGAGCTTCAGAGGTTCTCGAAAAGGTTCGCGCCGCGGAGCTTCAGAAAGTACAATTCGAAGAACGAGAACAGAGACTGCAATCACAGATCGTGGAGACAAACAAGAAGATCACTAGTACAGACGAGTCGCAGATCGCGTCGTCCGCTAGACCTCGAAGAATATGGACCTACCTAATTGCAACTGCTGCATTTGGTGCCGGAGCAGTTCTCTCATTCCTACTGACTTTTGCCGCATTATCTGTCGTTCTCGGTTCTCTTGCAGTTGTATCGCTGCTTCTTTTGACTCGGCAGATCGTATCTCTCTCACAGCAAGCTGATGCATCCAAGCAGCAACAGGAACGTCTTGCTAGCGCGCAGTTGGTCGCTTCGTGGGGGAATGAGTTGGAGGAAGTGAAGAAGAACCGTGATATGGCGGATGTGACGGTTAGGCAAGGGTCCAGCCAGATTCTGCAGGTTCTAAGCGCGATCCCGTCCTATTCCAGCTACCTCGAAGGTCTGGGTGATCCGAGAGAGATCGTAGACCAGGCTTGGTTGATCTATAATCAAGACAAGCAATCACTAAGCGCAGTAACGGAGCGGGTCAACATGCTTCAGAAACGTCTTGGAGAAGAACCGATGGTGAAGCGACAACTGGCCCAAGCCCAGCTGGATATTGCAACGGTAGAAAGGAACCTGAAGAACACACCACTCCCATCATTACCTGTCGGCGTCGAATTCTCGCCAGAGTTGCTCGACGAGGCGAGCCGGATGCGGGACAGCCTAAACGAGTCCGTGTCCCGAGTCAAGACCCAGATCGAAGAATCAATGGAGCGGATCATCGAATTGAAACAGTTCCTAGAAGAAAACAAGGGTCTAGAGGAACAGGTTGACGAGCAGAAACGGAAAGTGCTGCTCCTGCAGAAACAGCTCGCAGTGGTCAAGTATTCTATCAAAGGACTAGAACAGACGTCTGAATCATTGAGAAACCGGGTCAAGCCACAAGTCGAACGTTACATGAGCCAGATCTTGCCGGTAATTACTTCTGGCCGATACAAAGCGGTCCAGCTAGAAGACGACTACACCGTCAGGGTCTTCGATCCCGAGGCTGGAGAGTTTCGGCCAAAAGAAGTATTCTCCGGCGGGACCGAAGACCAGCTACTGCTAGCTATGAGGCTCGCCTTCGCGCTCGCCTTGATTCCACAAGCTAAGGGTCGCAATCCAGAATTTCTATTCCTCGACGAGCCTCTCGGCAGTTCAGACAAAGTCCGACGTGAAGGAATACTCGAGCTGATGCACAAGGAACTGTCACAGAACTTCAAACAGATCTTCCTCATCAGTCACGTAGGAGATCTAGAAGCAGAAGCCGACACTGTTATCGAGATGGAAAATGGGACGGTCCGCGAAGTGGTGACTCGCAAACCCTCATTACCGCAGCCGATAGAGATTCCTGCCTGACATGAGCCTTGAGTGGCTTTACGGCTTTGACGAGCTGAGTGCCTACAGACTAGATACGACAAAGGGAAAGGAACGGCTCGAGGCCCAGATCAAGAATCTTCCCGGGCTGTTGAGTTTTGCTGAGATAGTTCTTCCAAAAAAGCCTCGGATTCTCTGTTTGATGGCTGGGTCTTGTATTGAAGGAATAGCCTTCGCAAATGTCTACGATGCAGATGTAACATGTATTGATCTGCAGGAGCGACTCTTGAGCAAGGGTCTGAGGGAGGCCAAGAAGAGAAAGCTGAAACTTAATGTCATCAAAGGCGACGTGCGAGAACCGTCAAAACTCGTCAACGGAAAATTTGACCTAGTAACCGTCCTCGGACAACCGCTTCCACACATTAGCATCTTCGACTTCGACCTAACGATCAAAGGAGTGAAGAAGCTGATCGCGAAGAACGGGGTGTTCGTGATTGACCAGTCGGATCTGATTTTCAGAATCCTCCCGCAGTACAGAGACGCGATGACGCATAACCTCGACCCACCAGTCTTCAGCGTTCACAGCAACCTCAATGCTAGACACGGATATTTCGAACGTCTCTTCTACAGCCGAACGAAACACGATGTGTACAAGACATACTTGTGGGCGCCATGGATCATCGAGTACATGCTGAGGAAAAACGGATTCCGAGAGGTAGAGGTCAAGCCATACGTGGACCCGTACAACATGGCTCAGACATACCTCCACATTGCTAGAAACCCGATCTCCTGATAGGCGGGATGCTCGGCTATCAGTCTTGAATAATTCTATAAAGATCAATTTCGACGATGGCTTGTCTCTTCTCGTGGAATTCGAAGAGGTGGGGAATCGCCATCTTCATGGATCGAACTTGGTTTACCTGAGCACCCAGCTTCTTCACGAACTTGAGAAGGAAATCTCTGGTTGATGACTTGTGAATCGAATAAACTATGGGGGCAAGCTGGAGGGCTTTCTCCAGAAAGCGCGTGTCTGCGTGTGATGTCCGGGTTCCGTAGGGAGGATTCATTATCACAGCATCGAATCTACCATTGACCTTCTCTGTATCGGATTGAATCCATTCCACTCGCACTCCAGCTGTCTCTGCGTTCTCCTTTGCCAAGGCTAGGGCATGCTCGTCCAAGTCTACTCCGAGAACGTCCCGTGCCCCCATCAGAGCCGCGCCGATGGCGAGACGACCGGTTCCGGTACCGAGGTCGATGACCCGACCGTTTAGGTCGTTGTGTTCAAAGCCAGCCATGTAGAGGAGTTCGCTTGCAGTTTCTGCAGACACGGGATACTGTTCTAGTCGGAGGTTGGGTTTTTCGAGAATTTTCAGTCTGCCGAGCTGGATCTCTAGCTGTTTCTTTGAGGGCCGCGGGTCGGCCATTCTTAGAGGCGGACTAGCCCGCGTTCCAGAAGTTGTTCCCATGTCCATGTACCCATTACGACCATGATCTCGTCTCGCGAGACGATGGGTTTCGAGAATCTTTCGGGATCGTCAAGGGCTAGTCTTGGGCATGCTGTATCTACAAAGGCGTCTACTTCTGTGAAATCTAGCAGTTTTTCTGGTATGATCTCGTCGGCGTATAGAAGAACTGCTTTTTTGCCGTTCTCTTCGAGCTGGCGCTGAATGCTGAGTGCGATGGTCGGGTTTGACTGGCCGGGTTTGGTAGAGACTATTATTCCGAAATTGTCTGCCTGTCGAGCTTTCTCAACCATGGCGTATCTCTGGCGTATGATTCTTGCGCGATCTTGATCTAGTGATCGTACGGTCTTGTCGTAGGGGTCCGCTAGAATTGTCGGCTTCTCTAGCGATAGTGCTGCGCCGAGTCCGTGGAAGTAGCTTCCTACGATTAGGAATGAGTCTACTTGTGGTTCTATTCGTTTGAGTCCGAAATAGTCGCATCCTAGAACTTGGCCCGTTTCATGTGACCAAGGTCCGCGCCCCGGAAGTTGGACCGTGAATCCTTTCTCTTCGAGGAACTTTGCAGTTTCGGGTAGAGTGTGAAGGTGCTGTACAACTGTGGCGAGTCCGATGCGTGTTCCTTGGAGGAGTGGTAGTGCTTTCTCTACTACGGGGATTATCTCGTGTCTGCTTTTGGCTGGGATGTAGACGATGGGTATGCCGTTGGACCCGTCGCGAAGAAATTCGTTGTGACCGTAGTGGACTAGGAGGTCGGCCTTGAGACGCGCTGCTGCGTCGAGGGATAGGTCGCAGGCGCCCCAGGCTGAGGATGCTGAGACGAACACTTCAGCGCCTGTCTTCGCTCGGACGAGGCTGGCGAGTCGGGGTCCTTCGTTTTTCAGCCCGTCGGGTAGCTGTATCAGTAATCTTCGGGCACCTCTACCCGTTATCTCCGCTACGAGCCTATCCTCCTCCAGATCATACATGGACATGGTTGAGCCTGAGGGAAGCTTTGGAGAGTCTTCTGTTCAATATAAACGTCCAGAATTCGCTCACAAGTTCCACAAGTTTGCGGGACCGAGTTACACGAATGTTAACCCCGTTCTTGAAGGCGGGCACCTATCATGACAGCGAACGCGCCCACCCAGCGTGATGAAGCCACAGATCCTCTATCGATGGCAGGTCTAGTGGATTCGTCGCTCAGACCGGGTGGAAGTATTTCGCTGACGTTCTCTGACGGAATCGTACACGTAATGCTTGACCAGACGGGAGACTGGACGATAACCGCTGGTCTATCGATTCTCTCGGATAGGATGATGCAGCTGTCTCGGTCTCTCGAGGAACTCGGCTTCTTCCAGGCTGCCGAACAGGGAGGAATGGTCTACCACTTCTGGACCTCTGCGCTCAAGGATCATTATTCTGACAGAAGCACTGCAGAGGAGACACTGTTGAGGGTTGTAAAATCGTTCCAGGCTTCTTCTGTTCCGCGCTACATCGGATAGATCGTGCCCTACTTCTTTGGGCTGCCTGTAGCTTGTAGCTCTTCTTTAGAAAAGGTAGAATCGTTCTGCAGGTTCTAGCGGGTTTTCAGCTCCCACGCCGGCTTCCTGAAAGTTTTCCCGCTCATCTTGAAAGCCGTTCTCTTGTTCAATTTTGACAAGCCATTCTGCTCCAATCATCTCCCTGCTCGAGACTCCCGGCCAGTTCAGAATCTCTTTTTCGAGTTCGTCCCAAATTTCTCGCATCTTTTCTGCATCATAATACTTCAGTCTCACAACTAGCGCAGAATGAACCTTGATCTGGAATCTCACGGGGCTATTTCGTATGAGGCTGAGTTCAAGCGTGCGTTGATACAGTTGGTGCCCGCTGGAAAAAGGCTGATTAGCCCATTTCGCTCGACAAACCGTGAATCTCGCTCGGAAACGGTTCAGACAGAAAGTGGACTCCTACCCGGATTTACAAAAAAATTGTTTCCCGCGACACAAAACCCGCAGTCGGGGGGGAATTAACAAGCCCAGACCTGGAATCGGGGCGGGCGATTTCTAATCTGCCCGGATTCTCACGTTGAATCATGCTGATATTTTGCGCCCACTTAATTTGCCGACTGTTCGATTGTCGGCCCTATAAGGGAAAACTGAAGCAGTAAAGCTTCAGTCTGGGGACGCTTCTCTCAGAATTCTCAAAAGCAGTTGCTCCTCGCGACACAAAACAGAGATTTGAGACTCCCTTTCGAGAGTTCTGGGTAGAGTTCTCTACGATAGATGTTCTCTTCTGTGGACTCTTAGCCATCCGAGGGTTCTTCCATTTCGGACAAGCTTCTCCCACTCATTATGATGGAAGGATTCTTGTTCGTCTGATCTCGGCACGACCAGCAGATCAGCCCTTATTCTTCGCGCGAGCATGACCATCGGCTCTACGATCTCGAAGGGTGGGTGTATGGAGTAGAGAAGCGATGCGTGCTGGTAGACGGGTGTCTGGGGAAACCTAACGTCGTCAGCAACCGCGCGGATCTGACTCGTCGAGTGTTGTCTGACCCATGCTTCGTCCTTGTCCGTGACGAGAACCTCTGCTAGAGGAAGAGATTTCTTGATTTTTTCGGCTACATCTATGCGACTGCCTACTCCGACCTCTATGATCTTGGATGCTCGCGAATAGTTTTCGCGGACATAATCTACTATCTCATCGAACATCTAGAAGATCGACTATTTCGGCCATCGGGGCTGTAGAGCTCCCGATTCACCATTGTTCTCCCGCATCTTCCGCATGCCCTCGAGAATCAGCTTCTGCTCAATCCCCGCGACCAACTGCTTCGTCTCAATCACCTTGTCCGGGTTCACGCTCATGCTAACGGCTCCTTCCCTAACAAGGAACTCGACAACCTCGGGGTAGTTTGAAGGCGCTTGTCCGCAGATAGAGGTGGTAACACCGTGTTCGCTGCAGATCCGTATCACGTGGCTCATCGCTCTTAGAACTGCGAGATTCCTCTCATCATAGATCTCTTGGATCGACGCGTCGTCCCGGTCGATCCCCAAGATCAGCATCGTCAAGTCGTTCGTACCGAATGAGATCCCGTCAATTCCCTCTTGGACAAACTTGTCGATCAGGAGAACCGTTGCTGGAACCTCGCACATTATCCAGAGCTTGAAGTCGGGACTCCGTTTCAAGCCTTCCTCTTCCATGATCTTCTTCGCGTTCCGGAAATCCTCTAGCGTCCGGACAAACGGCAGCATCACATGCACGTTCGTCAGTTTGAACTCCTCCCGCACCTTCCGAATAGCTCGACACTCTAGCCGGAACACATCAGGCTCCTTCACATAGCGAAACGCGCCCCGAAAGCCGAGTAACGGATTAGGTCCGACATGTCCCGCCTCCCGCTCGTACTTCTCACCGCCAGGCAGTCCGAGAAACTCGTCCGGCTTGAAATCCAGACAGCGATAGACGACCGGCTTCGGCGCAAACGGAGTAGCCACCTTCCGCACACCCTCCGCGAACGCATCAACCATCTTCTGCCCGCCACCCTCCTCGATCAACAGTCGCGGGTGCTTTCCGACTGAGAGCATCATGTGCTCCGCCCGCAACAATCCCACACCATCAGCATGCGTCTCGCGGGCAACCTTCTCAGCAAGCTCCGGCAGCGATATGTTGACGTAGATCCGCGTCGATGTGACAGGAATTACAGTGGGAATCTGCTGGGCAGCAGCGGCATGCGGCTTGAGAACTTCCTCGACAAGACCTTGATAGACAACGCCCGCTTTCGCGTCAACCGTGTACTCTTTCCCGGTCAGTAGGAGTTTCGTAGCGTTCCTCGCCCCGACGATACATGGGATGCCCATCTCGCGCGAGACGATCGCGGCGTGACACGTCGTCCCACCATCTTCCGTAACGATCGCGCCGGCGATCTTCATGTATGGAACCCAGTCAGGGTTCGTCATCCGAGTAACAAGAATGTCCTTGTCCTTCATCATCCGTCCCGCGTCTTGCAATCCGATCACAACCTTCGCACGTCCCGCGTGTAGACCCGGACTAGCCGCTAGACCTTGAACCACAACTACACGATCTAGCACCGGACTCTTTCCGGACTCTGAAGGCGTCTTCATCCGCGCCCAGAAAGTCTCTGGTCTAGTCTGGACAACGTACACCTTCTGTCCCGACTTCGTTTTCTCTACCGCGAACTCGACGTCTTGCGGAGTCTGATAATGATCCTCAATATCCCTAGCTAGACGCGCGAGTTCAACAACCTGCTCATCACCGAGGCTCGCAGCGTTCCGACGCTCCGCCGACACCTCCCGCTCCATCGTTAGACCCGTCTCATGATTAGGAACGTGCTCAATCATCTTTGGAACAATCTCCTTGTGAACAATCTGCAACGTGCCCTTGTCAACAATGAACCGGTCAGGCCGGACAACCCCGGCAACAAGCGCTTCGCCCAAGCCCCAGCTAGACTCGATAATGATCTTCGACGGATCCCCGTTAACAGGGTCGAGGGTAAAAATGACACCGGAAACTTCTGAGTCAACCATCTTCTGCACCCCGACGCTAATCAGGACCTTCTCGTGAGGGAATCCTTTCTCCTCCCGGTAGAATATGGCGCGAGGGGTATAGAGGCTAGACCAGCACTTCTGGACATAGTGTACGAGCGCGTCCTCGCCCTTCACGTTAAGAAACGTGTCTTGTTGTCCCGCAAATGACGCGTCCGGAAGATCCTCGCTCGTCGCTGAGGACCGCACGGCCACCTTGACCTGAGGATTCCCCGTCTTCTTCTCTAGATCGCGATATGCGCTTCGAACTTCACTGGCAATATCCGATGGCATAGGAGCGGACTCGATAATCTTGCGAATCTCTTCCGAGGCGTCCTCGTACTGTTTCGGATCTCTGGGACCCTCACCGTTCGTCAGAGTCTTCTGGATAACTTCCCCGATCTTCGTCTCTTCTAGAAAGCGGCGGAACGCGTCTGCAGTGACTGCAAAACCTGGAGGAACCGTGATGCCTTTCGCTGTCAGCTCTCCGAGATTGGCGCACTTTCCGCCGACGATGTGAATGTCGTCTTTTCTGACCTCTTCAAGCCAGACGACGATGGCGTCGGAGCTGACCATACGGACTATGCCCCCGCGGTCGCAACAACCGGAGCGACTTCTTCAGCTGCCTCAGTCGGCTCCTCTTCTTGAGGAGGAGAAGGAGCCTTCATAGAAGGTTGAGCCTGCTCTTCGACCTGAACCTCCTCAACGACCACTCGGGTCCTCATGGGGAATTTTGTTGAAGCGGTATCCAGCGCCTTTTTCGCAGTCTCCACACCGTCCACTGGGACATAGACTATGAGTATCGACTGGCCATCATGAACGCGCGCCGCTCTTCCCGTAGGCTTTCCGAAAGCCCGTCGCATACCCTCTTGCAGACGGTCAGCTCCCGCAGTCGCAATCATCTTGTTCTCCCTCAGAATGATATGCGGATAGACGTTCAACTGCAGCCTGTAACCAGTCTCCCCGTATTTGTCGAATAGAACCTTGTTAGCAGCAACTCGGGCCGATTCTAGGGCGTTGTGACGAATCTGGACCGCTTCTCTGGACACGAGATGGACTCTTCGGGCAAAATGGGTCGATAGATCGCCCATGTTAAACTTGGAAACCTTCGGGGCGGGTGATCCATGGATGTACTTCATGCGGGTGTAAGCTTGGCCGGCTGATGAACGGTAGTTTCTGCCTTTCAAGTAAGATTCCTTTGGAAACCAAGGCCTCTCCGGCTAATATACCCTAGTATTCTGAGGATGGATTTCTAGATAGAAACCTAGCACAATCTATCATGATAGACGACTCGGCTATCTTCTGACCATACGAGCATGATGCAGGTCGCCTACCTGTACCGTGAAGTAGAGCGTGAAGACATCGTTCGCGAACGTCAACAAGGTGATCAAGATTCCGAAGGGAAGACTAATCGTGTATCCGACAGGGATTGCGAGCCAGGGCAGAAACATGGAGGACACAGCGCCCGAAATATACATCGCCCGAACTCTGTTCGGAGAGATAGAATTCAAGCTAGGCTTGTCGATCTTGAGCCCGAGAACCGGGACGACTCTCATCAACTCCGAGATAATTGGTAGACCTAGTTTGATTATCGCAGATCGGCCTAGGAAATAGTAGCGGAAAGTTACTCCGAGAATTCTTCCGACAACGTGGTGCGCGAGATCATGCGAGAAGAACCAGAGACAGAACCAGGCGACAAGGACGAGTAGAGCATTGACAGGAAACAACCCGATACTCGGAGCTACAGTGAGTAGAGCTAAACCTACCAATACTCCGAAGACGCAGAGAGACATGCCTTGGGCAAGGCTAAGCCTCCGAAAGTGTGTTGACACGTGTTTATGCTTCTCTGCTCTTGGTCTGTAGTTGATCGAAGAGCTGGGGCTCTAGATCTTTTATTGTCGGTATGAAGGCTCTCGCCCTCGATACCTCGTCTAAGTCTACTTTGCAAGGCTGGAAATCTTCAACATCATATTTGCACTGCGCAAGGATCGACCCGTTTGGCGCTACGACTCGACTTCCACCCCAGAACTGGTTCCCATCTTCAATGCCCACTCGGTTGACGTACGCGAGATAGACCGCGTTTTCCATTGCTCTGCTTAGGCAGAATCCTTCGAAGAATCGACGCCTGAGACCGGGGCTGGCTGAGATGCAGACAATCAGCTGTGCTCCAGATAGTGCTTGGAGCCTTGTCAGTTCTGGGAAGTAGAGGTCGTAGCATATTGTGAGGCCGATTGTTCCGAGAGGCGTCGAGAAGACGGGAGCCTCTTGGCCGGGACGATAATAACGTCGCTCTTCAAAGACCGTGTGAGTTGGAAGGTGGATCTTCCGATACTTTCCGAGTAATCCGTCAGGTCCGACGAGTACGGCTGTATTGTGAATTACTCCCTTGACAGCGCTCTCCTCAGGCATTCCAAAAACAATGTGTAGCCCGTGTTCTTTGGCAAGCTTCTCGACCCTCTTGACACTGGGTCCCGGAATCGGCTCAGCCAAGTTGTACACCTCGTCTTGCATAGTATAGCCAGTAAGGTGAAGCTCTGGAAATACGAGGAGATCGACGTTCCTCTTTCTCGCCGCGTTTGCTTGGGTCGTGATTGTCTTCAGGTTCTCTTCCTTCTTTGCGAGTTTCGGGCTCGATTGGGCGAGAAGGAGAGTTATCGGCCTCGTGAATTGTCCCTTGGCCGAAACTAGTCCTTTTTCGTCTTATAGATGTGCCTAGCCGGGAAATTAGCCGTCCTCGAACGTTTCCGAGTTACAGTACGACTTTATGGCCGCCGACCCGGTTTTCAATCGTTTCAATCATAAGGAGTACTATCTGTGCTATTCACGAAACTAGCTCGGCTCATCATCCGACATAACAGAGCCGTTTTCGTGATCTGGCTAGTTGCCCTAGTACTCAGTATTCCTGCAATTCTGCAGGTTCAGAGCGTTATAGTATACAATGAGACGGCTTTCAACCCAAAGAACTCCGAGTCAAGCAAAGCCCAGGACATAGTGAGCAGAGAGTTCAGCATTGACCAGGGAAGCAGCGTCATCGTCGTCATTACGGCGACCGACATTAGAGGCAACGATGTCCGAGACTTCACCCTCGCCCTAAACCGAACCCTCCACAACGACGGAAAACTCTCAAACATCAACAACATCACGAGCATCTATGATATTTACAGCCAGCTACTGCTAGGCTATACTAGCGAAGTCCATCTCGAACTATACCAGACGAAGAATGCGACGACGCTCGCTTCGAATATCGAGTTCGGCATTCCCAGCATTTACGTAACCCAGTGGATATCACTCGTGAACTCGGGATCAGGCGCTATCGACCAGACACAGCTTGCGGCCTACAACAGTCAAGCATACAACTCTAGCTGGCCTATCGTCTCGGCTCAGACCCCAGCTGCATATCAGAAAATCGCCTTCAACTATCTGACCCTCTTCTATACTTCCTGGAATCAGACATTCACAGCGACAACCTACACTCCGCTCCAGCTGTTCGTAGGAGCCTTTGCGCGTGCGCAGAATGTAACGAAAGGCAGTCCAGTATTGACGACGCAACCCTCCTACTACAACATCACTCTGCCATTCGTTCGATCGCTTCCACTCGATACTGAGACTCTGAGTATCTTTGTCTCCGCCGCTCGATTCTTCAACATAGACAGCCCCGGCTCTGGAATCGGATGCTCCAACAATAATTGCTGGAACGATCAGAACGCGATAAGATCATTCACCATAAACACCGTCGCCCAATCTGCAATGGCGAACGCAGTACAGCTCACAATAATGGGCGAGATCTATGATCTCGGCCCGACAGCAACAAACGCTGATCTCTCTATTCTAGGACTGCAGATCCTCCGCAACTACAACATGCTCACTTATCCTGTACAGCCAAGCAGCGACATCCTGTCCCAGTTTGCATCGGCTAAGAACGATACTATGCTCGTGATTATTGATTTCAGAACAAACGGTCCAGACCCAATGAACAGTGTCCCGGAGATTAGGCACGACGTAGGCATTGCCAACATCATCAGCAATGAGAGCCTAGTTGTCTATGTCACCGGAGAACCGGCATTCAACTACGATATCCAGACACAGACTGTAACGGACATCGAGCGTATCGATCCGATAACGATCACTCTAATCCTCGTCATCGTGGGAGTGTTCTTTGCTTCCCTAGTAGCGCCTCTGATTCCGATCGCCGCTATCGGTCTCTCGATAGGAATAGCCTTCGGTCTCGTCTACCTAGTCGGCTCGTACGTGACTAGCGTCCACTATCTTGTTCTTACACTACTTCCCGTCTCAATGCTCGGGGCAGGCTCCGACTACTGCATCTTCTTGGTTAGCCGTTACGCAGAGGAGCGAAGGATGGGGAGAGGAAAGAAAGACGCGGTCGAGAGATCAGTAACCTGGGCCGGCGAGAGTATCGCTACTAGCGGCGCGACAGTAGTTATTGCCTTCGGGACGTTGGCTTTCGCTAGTTTCGGTCTGCTCCGTTCTGTTGGTATCGCAGTCATGCTGGGAATATCCATCGCTCTGCTGGTCGCTCTAACCTTAGTCCCGGCGGCTCTCTCGCTCTTTGGTGATCGTATCTTCTGGCCTCGCGGTCTCGGTTTATGGAGGAAGAAGAAGCTCGCCGGCGGCAGCTATTATGCTCGGGCGGCGCAGTTCACCGCAAAGCATTCGAAACTGATTCTTCTGTTGGCACTAGCCATCTCGCTCCCAGCAGCCAGTATTGCCGTTTCCTCCCAGACGAGCCATGATCTGATTGGACAGATCCCGTCATCTCTCGAGAGCAAGAACGGATACAATCTTATGAGTCAGGGCTTCGGTGCTGGAACGGTTACTCCAACTTACACCATCGTCCGAACGCCCGTTACGCTCGTTTCGGGCGGCTGGATCAATGTCACTGCCTTGAGAGCGATCTCTCTCGCGGAGAACTCGACGTCCACGATTCTGGGGGTCTCTAAGGTGTATGGTCCAACTCATCCGTCAGGTATTCCTATTCCTTTCGACAGTTTCGGCCAGCTGAACTTGGCGGAGCAGCAGGCGATGATACGGAGCATGACGCCGTTCCTTGGGAGTGATGGGAAGTCTGCGATGGTCTGGGCTGCTTTGGCCAATGAGCCTTACTCTGATCAGGCGATTGCGACTGTGGCTCGGATTCGTGCGAATGTGGATGTTCTTAAGAGCCAGGTCCCGCTGTTGGCTTCTTCCACGATGTTCGTGGGCGGGGCGACGGCGTCGGTCAGTGATCTCGCAACCTCGAGCGGTTCTGATTATCTGAACCTCACAGCTCTCGTTCTGATAGGAGTCTTCATTGTATTGCTAGTGGCTCTGGGCTCGGTGTTTACTCCGATTCGTTTGATCTTTACAATCTTGCTTAGCATCTCGTGGGCGATGGCTGCGACGGTCTACTTCTTCAGGACATACTTCTCCACGGAGCTGATCTGGATTCTGCCGATCATGCTCTTGGTGATCATGGTTGGGCTTGGTCTCGACTACGATATTTTCCTGGTGACTAGGATTCGCGAGTATGTTGCTGGGGGTGCGAAGGATGAGGAGGCTATTGAGACGGCTGTTGAACGTACGGGCGGCATTATCACGGTGACTGGTCTGGTTACTGCGGGGGCGTATGGGACGATGATGCTGTCGCAGATTCCTATGCTTCAACAATTAGGACTGGCTATCTTCATTGTTGTTTTGCTGGATGCTACTCTGACTCGGATCTATCTTGTGCCGTCGATCATGATGATGATGAAACGGTTGAACTGGTGGGCTCCGGGTCGTCTGCGTAGGGTTCCTCCTCGTCCTGAGGACAAGTTGGTCCCGCCGATTCCGTTCAAGACGAAGTTTGGAGTGATCATGGAGACTGGTGCGATAATCGGGCTCTTGTCTGTACTATACCTCGATTACTCCAACAATGCCTACTTCCAAAACTATGTTGGCAGAACAACCGCTACAATCCTGTCTGGCATCAATGTCTGGACGGGGGCGATACTGGGAGTTACCTCATTTCTAGCTACCTACTTCCTCTTGCAGGACAGATCGAAGGTGAAGAGCCCGGGAGGAGTAGCGATCCGATTCCAGCAGTTGACTAGCAAACTTCGTATTCGACCGAGAAAGATCGCAAAGATCGCTCCCACGGTATCTGGACTAACGCTTAGTCTACCGTCTATGGAGCAGATACCTTCCCCAGCGAGAACGGGGACGCTGGTCGAGGCAGCTGGGAAACCTGTTACTCCCGAGAAGAAGCAAGAAAGCTAGTTCTGGGAGTACTGTTCTGTGTCGCGAGGAGCAACTACTTTTGAGAATTCTGAGAGAAGCGTCCCCAGACTGAAGCTTTTCCGCTTCAGTTTTCCCTTATAGGGCGGATAATCGAACAGTCGGCCAATTTAGTGGGCGCAAAATATCAGCATGATTCAACGTGAGAATCCGGGCAGATTCAAAATCACCTCCCCGATTCACGATAAGGGCCTGTTCTGCGCGTGTGTCCGGGTCGAAGAGCAATGAAAGATTACCGTTTGTTAATTCCCCCTCAACTGTGAGTTTCGTGTTTCGAGCCTCAAGTGCAATTGAGATTTTCGAGCAGACCGACGAGCCAGGTAACGCGTTTTCTGCGGGAAACAGGCGGATTAGAGCTTGGAACGGCCCAGTCCGGCCTTGCAGGAACTCCGATTAAACACCGAATAAATGCCGATTAAATTGGCCGCCCTTGACATAATCTATGTGCTCAGTTTGCTGCCTACGCTTCACAGGACGCGGCAATTCAACTCTTCGAGTTCACGGTTTTCGGATTGGCTCTGATGAGCCTCCAGTCATTCCTAGTATTAGGAAGGACAAGGGAACCAAGCCCCACAACCAGCTAGCACGCATACTCGTTTTTTCCAGATGCTAGATTGCTAGTGGGATCTTGACACGCATTTTTCCTTGCCACCCTCGGGTTTCACTGGTGGGTCCGCCCAAGTGGGCCGAAAAAAGTCCTTGGGGGAACCACGCTTCACTTCGGGTCCAGCTCATTGCTGAACCTGGGTTCGCTTTCTGTGTAATCGTCAAACTGTTGTTGATAGTCTATGTCTATTCAGACGTCCTTTCGGACTCCCGCAAAAAGGGGGGGAAGGTTGACGGAGCTTATACTCGATGTGATTACGCTTTGAAGACTGGTGTGTAAGCGAGAATTGTCTCGCTCTTGAAGATACCATTGAGGTGACTAACTCTCTCAACGGAATTCTGCACGATCTCTTCAGAGGTCTTTGCTTGCCAGAGTGCTACGATGTCGAACTGTCCGGGTACGGTGGAGGCTTCTACGAAGCCTGGGATGCTGCTGAGCTGCTTGATGACTTGCTCGCTGGTAGTGTGCTCACAGTTCAGTAAGGAAAAGCCGAGAGCCATCTGGTTCTCGAACTTCTTGCTCGGCGTAATACCGTCGAAGCCGGTGTGAGTGTCGGTTGTCCGAATGTCGCTGATGTTGCGGATTTCTTTGACTGTCTGGAAGATGTTGTGTGGAGTGTTCGGTTTCAGGCGTAAGACTAGGTCATATCGGCCTGTGACCGGGGCGATGATGTCTATCTGGCTGTTGCGCTTTAGCTCCTCAACCACGTTGGTGCTGCGGCCCGGATTGACGGTCGCGAACACGTAGGTCGGGAAATTCATATTGGTTTGCATTGTTGTTTTTTCTACTGCATTTTATTGCAGTATAGTAACACTTGTTACTTATACTTAAGACTTTTATTAGAGACCCTACGTTCCATTACATGACTGGAAGGGAGGAAAGGGCTTGACAATCCACCGAAACAGCACAAGCGTCCCAGAAGCCGTCCGCGAGATCCTCACTAGAAACTACCCTGTCTACCAATGCCTCAAAATGAAACTCATGAACTTCCACTCCCTCGCAGAATTCATCCAGCCCCAGGTCCAACAACTGAGCGGGAAAGAGGCCAGCATCAACACGCTAGTTGTAGCGATCAAGAGATTCTCCGACACTCTTTCAAATGACAAGAGCTCTGACGCGTCGAGAGTTCTCAAAGACGCGAGAATCTCTCTTTCAAGCGGAATAGTAGACGTGACCATACGAGTGCCAAGGAACCAGTTCTCAACGATAGTCAGAGAATTATCAGACGTAGCGGGCGAACTCTCAGAATTCCCGCACATCTTTCCTCTCTCAAACTCGATCAAGCTAATTCTGCCCGCGGAAGATTACGCTCTAGTCCATGGAAAAATGGGACATCTCAAAGAAGCGGCTGCTCAAACAAACGTGGCCAAGGTCATACTCAGCCTGTCGCCGCATGCAGAGATGAATCCAGGCATAGCATCCTACATCACAGAACTATTGTTCAGAAACGGTGTAAACATCCTCGATGCATTCCTAGGGTATGGTGACATCATAATGGTCGTTGACGACAAAGACGGACCCCTCGCCTACGACGTCCTACAACGAGAAATCTACGAGTCCAACCAGCCTACTCCGTAATCGACTGATCAGCCGGGGATCAGATACAGTTCCCTCGGAACCCTCTAGGTCTCTCCTCAAAGAGCTCGTCTGTGGCGCGAGGAGCAGCTGTTTTCGACAGTTCTTGACTGGTAACAGGTTTCTAACCGTGAACGGCAACAGAGAGCTAAGCTCTGTGCGAGGCTGTCGTCCCACTTTGCAATACTTTCTCCTCCTCTCTTACGTTTGTACTTCGAAGACCTCAACCTGGGACTATGCAGAGCATAGACTACCAAGTCTTCTGTAGAACCTGCCAACAACCAACCTATCGAGAGATACGATATCGATCCGACTTTCAGTTCGTAGGAAGACTACTAGTATGCCAGAACTGTGGTGAAACAATCCTCGAACCGGTCGGGACCGGGACGGCGTGCCAAGACTGTTGACAAGCTTGTGGGCGATGTGGTTGTTAGATCTTCGAGAGCGTGCCAATCAGACCCGCAGGAAACGCAAGCGGGACGACCGAGCCAAGAAACCCTCCTCTAGTTTAGACAGTCATCGAGCGTGAATATGTCTGCGGAGTGAAGACTCCAGAACTTCTCACAAAGGTCTCAGCCGCCAAGCTCGATAGGTCTCGGACCAGAATATTGCCACAGTGGATCCGCCGAAGATGAACGCTACGATGTTATGAACTGAAAAATCGGGAGCGTAGAGAACCGGGTAGAGAACGAGCATTACCGTGAACATCGCCGAGAAGAAGAGCTGTCTAGGCAACAAGAAGCCCAAAACGCCGACAAAGTTCTGCAAGACCCCCACCTCCACCTGTTCAGCGAGATGATACACGCCTATTGCATCCTTCTCTACCAACCCTAGTGCTCGCAACTTCTCCAGATGATGCAGCGCAACGCTGGGACTGCTCATTCCCAGAGCACGTTGCACGGACCTCACGCCGATTGTTTCGTTCCTCGTCTTTAGAAGATGCCAGTAGACACGTAGGGTGGCTCCTTTCAGTTCAGACTCTATGATCCTGTCCCGGTCTTCGGTCAAAAGCGGTCTCCTGGTAGAAGAATAGCGTCAGGTCAATACAAGCTTGCTCATTTGACAAAGTGTTTTGATCAGTGAACACCCCGTTCTAAACCGTGGCCTTATGCTCAGCCGCCTCGCAGTCAAGTCCATGCAGCTCGGTTCCAAAACCAGAACCGTCTTCGGTCTGACCCTGGGAATCATCGCCGGCCTTGCACTGATCCTTCTTCCTGGAATAGTGGTCTTGAACACTCACCCAACTACCGCTACGAATCAGCATGTTATGGTCCCATTCACATCCTACGAGGAGCTGCACAACTTCATTCTCACTAAGAGCTGCAACAGCACAGAAGTTCGCAACCTCTACAATCCCACCCCCGCCCCAGTAATCCCGGACACGACTACGAACAGTCTCAACACTGGCGGCCCTTCCGCCACGGTCACTGCGACTGGTGCGACTTCCACATTTTCGGTATCAACGACCGCAACTCCCAGCCACTCTCAAACAAACGCCCAGGTGGCCGGCGTTGACGAACTTGACACAGTAAAGAACGACGGGACCTACATCTACACGGTTACCAATAACACGGTCGCGATCGTCCTAGCATACCCGTACAACCAAGCAAAATTGATGGCCCATGTATCCGTGAACGGTTCTCTGCAAGGAATATTTGTAGACGGCAACAGATTAGTCGTTGTCAGTCAGCAGTACCAGCAGTATCCTTCACCGTATACTGGTACTCTTCAACCCGGTATGGGAGCTTCAATCGCCGTCTACCCGATATACCTCAACATTGCCCAGACTACCTCTCTATCGATCTTCGACATTTCTAATCATACCAGTCCAGTGCGGACAACTACTCTAGTAGTGAACGGAACTCTTGCCGGAGCCCGCCTAATAGGAGACTACGCCTACTTGGTAGCGACACAACCGGTCTATTGCAATGGCCCGATTCTACTTCCGGAGAATGTGGTAAACGGACGTGCGCTGATGATGGGAGTTGCGAGCATCTATCATTCCGATATCGCTGATGTTGCTCACAGCTTCACTACGGTTGTCGGGATCAACGTAACCGAGGTTAACCCTACTCCAGCAGCTAAGATCTTCCTCATCGGGACAAGCAGTAACATCTACGTCTCAACTCATCAGATCTATCTCACTCAGCCAATCTGGAGTCAGAATGAACAGACTGCTGTGCATCGGATCAGCATTGATGGTGGAAGCATCACCTACCAAGCGACGGGAACTGTGTCCGGACACGTTCTGAACCAGTTCTCCATGGACGAGTTCAACGGCGACTTCCGTATCGCCACAACCGGCTATGGTCCCGGTCCAGTAGCGTCAACGGGAGGCGTATCGCCCAGCTACGTGCAACGGACGAACCTTTACGTCTTAGACAGCGGTCTCCATATCATGGGAAGGCTCGAAGGACTATCGCCCGGTGAACAGTTCTATGCGGCCCGGTTCATGGGAGACAGAGCATACTTGGTCACTTTTCAGAGAATGGACCCATTGTTCGTCGTCGGTCTGCAAGATCCTACCCAGCCCAAGGTCCTAGGCCAGCTCAACATCTCTGGCGTCTCGGACTATCTACAGCCCTACGATGAGACCCACTTGATTGGTTTTGGAAAATCTTCGCAGAATGTTACGTGGGAGAACGCTGCACTATTCCAGGGTCTGAAGCTTAGCCTGTTCGATGTAACAGATCCTAGTCACCCTATTGATACTAGCGACTATTTCGTCGGAGATCGCGGTAGCGACTCTCCAGCCTTGACGGATCACAAGTCGGTGCTCTTCGACCAGTCTCTCAACCTGCTGGTTATTCCTCTCACGATAGCGCTGAATCAGACGACTGCAACTTGCGCATGGTGCTACAATCCTCCTGTCTGGCAGGGCGCCTACGTGTTCAACGTCACCGTCTCGAACGGAATCGTCTTGCGTGGGAACGTAACACAGCTCCCAACGGGTCAGCTTCCAAGCTGGAACAACAGCGGCTTCTTCGTCACTCGCGCTCTATACATCGGCAGTGTACTCTACACAATCAGCAACAACATGGTCAAGATGAACAGTCTCACCGATCTCTCAGAACTCAACTCAGTAAGCCTAGCCTAGAAACTTCGAAAGCCCCAACTTCCCTTCTTTGTGTCTCAAGGAATCAACTGTTCCTAACATTTCTTGATTTGTAGCCGGTTTTGGCAATCCTGAACGCTTAAGGGCGAGTCGTGGCCACTAGTGGACGGGATGAGTCTAGATTGGCTATGACATGCAACTTTAGGTTCGAAGTTAGACCAGAAGATCAGATCGTCGAGTTGGTGGCTGAGCATCACACCGTTCACGTCTGTTTAGACTGCCTTGCATTGTTGACTGTTCATCGTCGCATTCATCATATGAAAGTGGAGAAGGTTATTGTTGAGATGGCTGAGCGTACGCCCGTGTTGGCTGAGGCGTGAAGAGCAAGGTCAAGTTCGGAGCCCGACTATTCCAGGCAGCCAACGAACCCTTCACGAATATCATCAAGCGCGCCCAGTTCTGTGAGAAACAACGCTTCGACTCTGTCCTCATAGACGACCATCTACTATACGGCACAAGAGACGCGGCCGCCCCAGAACCCTTCACAACCCTCGCCGCAATAGCTGCTGGGACCCAGAGGATCAGAGTCGGAGTCGCAGTAACAGACATGGTCCGACGCCACCCGGCCATCATAGCCCAGACACTCGCCACCCTCTCCAACCAGTTTCCAAAACGAGTCTTCCTCGGATTCGGCGCGGGCGATTCCATGAACCAGACACCGTTCGGATTTTCTGCGCAACACCGCGTCGGCAGGCTAAGCGAGGGTCTGCGGATTATCCGGCAGCTCTGGAACTCCAGCATCGAGAAGCCTCAGAGCTTCAAGGGCCGATTCTTCTCCCTGAACAATGCATACTTGCAAGCAGGTCAGGAGAAACAGCCAGTCCCATTCATCTACCTGGCAGCGTTTGGACCCAGGATGTTGAAACTCGCTGGCGAATTAGCGGATGGATGGATTCCGCACTGTCATACACCTGCAACCTACAAGATGGATCTTGACACCATCATCGGGTCAGCCCATAATGCGAGTCGAGATTTCGAGGTGTTTCACTCTGCATACTACACACTCTGCTCCGTATCGAACAATCGTGCAGAAGCAGACCGGAACGTGCTGGGTCCAGCCAGATACTTCCTAGCCCTGATACCCGAGGCGCTGAAGAAGATCGATCCCACAGCAAACCATCCCGGCCGAATCTGGGAGAAGCTGTCGAATCCAAAAGAGCAGAGAGAGACCATCCGGAAGATCGCCTCAGACATTCCTGAGTCAGACGCCTACAACACCGTCATCCACGGGACTCCGGACGATTGTATCGAGCAGATCGAAGATTATGCGAACGCCGGCTGCAAAGAATTCATGTTGACCTTCACGCCCAAAGGGGGACTTTGGTCCACAACAGGTGTGGTTGAACAGATTCGGCTCTTCTCAGACAAGATCATCCGCAACAAGTAATGATCAAATGAAGCCTGAAGCCTCCGCGCACAAGCCGCGTAAACCCGTTGCTGAATGCGTTAGTGGTGTTCTGCTGAAAGACGGCTCAGTTCTCGTTGAAAAGCGACGAGCCGATGATGATGCGGACCCAGGACTAGTCTTGCTTCCAGGCGGCCACGTAGAATTGGGTGAATCGCTAAGCCAGGCTCTGAAGAGAGAGATACGCGAGGAACTTGGGATACAAGTCGAAAAGGTCACTCCCATTCGAATCCGCTACTATACAGCCTCAAATGGAGAGAGACAGAGAATACACTATTTCCGCATCAAGGACTGGAAGGGGAGGATCAGATCGAACGAGGCGGAAGATGTCTATTGGGAATCAGACATCAACCATCTAAGTGATGCCATAGAGAGAAAGACGGTCCGCAAACTACTGAGTAAGGCGTCGCGAGTCTAGAACACTCCGAAGCTGTGCTATTGCGATTGTCCATCTCGGGTCGGATTACGGCCTTCTTACTGCTCTGGTATTCCTTCATGAAACCATTTGGCGAGCGAGACCTGGTTCGTGTTTCCAACTTTCTCCACAGTAACAATACCACGTTCGGATAAAGCCGCGACCACTCTGTGAGTCTTCAACCGTGAGAGTCCCGCCTCCTTTGTGATGTGCTTCTGCAAGTACACGCCTCCGTGGATAGATAACACGTTTACTACGCTTCTCTCCTCTGGTTTGAGAGTTCTCAACACTATCGACGTGCTCTCCTTCCCGTTGCTGCTTGACGCGTAATAATTCTTCATCTCAGGCAGCACCAGAAAATAGATGAAGAATTATTACGCGTCAAG
>Ga0207646_10000411_pt1 | contig 57429 bp, 57 predicted proteins | sample KBSK5502metaG_FD_184343 | JGI IMG/M metagenome (GOLD analysis project Ga0207646, IMG submission 184343) | Corn, switchgrass and miscanthus rhizosphere microbial communities from Kellogg Biological Station, Michigan, USA - KBS K5-50-2 metaG... | ecosystem: Host-associated > Plants > Roots >... | reverse complement strand
CGCGACCGGGTTGTACGCGACGACTTCCGCGAGATTCGCGCGATTATCATAACTCTCGATCAGCAATCGTGCGACCCAGCCACCCAAAATCGTGGCTGCTTCCTCCCGGAGCGTTGTGAATGGCGCAATCAGGACCACTTTTTGCACGCGATGATGCGTTGAAAAATCGAGCGCGACCGCTGCTCCTAGCGAATGGCCGATGGTGCAGAGTGTAAGTTGGTCTTCACTCAGTTTTAATCGCTCGCTCAGTGCTTGCAGCGCGGCGTCCACGGAAGCACGCGTGCTCGCAATCGTCGCGTAGCCGCCGTTCTTTCCGTAACCGGGATAATCGATGAGGAGGAACGCGTCATTGTTCCCCGGGTATTCGCGAAGAATTGTCGTCCAATCGAGCGCGAGCGAACCGTTCCCGCAAAATGCGATCCAAAGACGTTCCGGCAATGGTGCAGTTGCGGGAATGTAATACGCACAATATTTCGCGGTCGCGACCGTGTAATTAATTTCGACGCCGTTCGCCGGAAACGCATACGCATAGCTCTCGTCGTACGGCCGCGGATGATAAACCATCGAGTGCTGCCGAAAATAGAGGATCGACAGCGCGGCCAGAAGCAGCAGACTAAAGCTGACGACCGCCCGAATTATTCTTCGCGCGAACAACGGATTACGCATCGCGCCGCAAGAACGTGCTCACCGCGACGCGATGCAAATCCGATTTGCAGACTACGCGCGGTTTAGCGCCAGTGACCGGGAACCCAAACCCAGCCTGCACCTCTGCTCACCCAATGTCCTGGGACCCAAACAGCCGTGGTACGTGGCGGCCTGACCCAAGCGCCAGACACCCATACATAATCGCGGCCCGACCATCGCCAGTAGCCTGGGGTCCAGATGTAACCCGGACCCGGCGCGACAGTTTGCGCTTCAATTCGCACCGTCGGCGGCGCTTGCGGCACTACGACCTCACGCGTCACGACTGCACCGGTCGGAACTCCGGTCGTTACCTCCTGGGTGGTTGTCGTAGTTGTCGTGGTCGTAACCGGCGGCGTTTCGTCGGCACAGCCAATCAATGCCAACGGTACTAACGCCAACATCCAAATGCGTATTCTCATAATACTCCCTTCTGTAATACGTTCGTTTCTGGTTAGACGGTCCGGTCTTATTCAAATTCACCGCAATGCTTTACGTCGTCGCTACGCCAATCGGAAATCTCGGCGACATCACCCTGCGGGCGGTGGAAATCCTGAAAGATGTCGATCTTGTCGCGGCCGAGGATACACGGCACTCCGGGATTTTGTTGAAGCATTACCAGATCCACAAACCGCTGGTTAGTTATCACGAGCACAACGAAGCTATGCGCACCGCGCAGTTGGTCGAGCGACTCGGGGCCGGTGAGAAGATCGCCCTCATCACCGACGCAGGAACGCCGGGGCTTTCCGATCCCGGCGCGCGGTTGATTCGCGAATGCATCAAACGCGAACTGCCGTTCACAATTATTCCGGGACCCTCTTCAATCGCGACCGCACTTGTGGGCTCCGGATTCTCGGCCGAGAAATTCTTCTTCGGCGGATTTCTGCCGGTCAAGAGTGGCCAGCGCGAACGCGAGTTGCGCGCGGCGACCGCGCGCGAAGATACTTCGATTTATTTCGAATCACCCTATCGGCTCACGAAGACGCTCAAAGCCTGCGTGGACATTATGCAAGGTCGACAACTTGGCGTCGCGCGCGAGCTCACTAAGAAATTCGAAGAATTTCGCCGCGGCACCGCAGCGGAGTTGCTTGCGCACTACGAAGCGTATCCGCCAAAAGGCGAAATAGTGTTCATAATTTCAGGTAGGGGCGATTGACCTCAATCGCCCGCAACGCCAATCCGGCTCGGATCGGTTCGGTGAACCGCCCCTACCTTTCTGCTTGTCAGAACCCCACTTCCGTGTGAATTTGCGCGGCTTTTTCTCCCCGGAAAGCACGTTATGACCTACGCAATCATCAAGACTGGCGGACGGCAGTATCGCGTCGCGGAAGGCGACACGGTGGATGTCGATCTTCTCGATGTTGACACGGGCAAGACCGCGACGTTCGGCGAAGTGCTGATGTTAGCCGACGGCAAGCACGTCACTCATGGCAATCCGCTGATCTCCGGCGCGAAAGTGACCGCTGAAGTTGTCGAGCAGCGCAAGGACAAAAAAGTCATCGCGTTTAAATACAAACGGCGCAAAGGTTATCACCGAACTGTCGGTCATCGCCGCAAATTGACGCGGGTGAAAATCAAAAGTATCACTGGCGGTTCACAATCGAAGAAAGCGTAAGTCATGGCACACAAAAAAGGACAAGGCAGCGTTAAGAATGGTCGCGACAGCGTTAGCAAGCGTCTCGGTGTAAAAAGATTCGGCAGTGAGTTGGTCGTGGCCGGCAACATCATTGTTCGCCAGCGCGGCACGAAATTTCTGCCGGGCAAGAACGTTGGCCTTGGCCGCGATTACACAATCTTCGCGCTGGTTGACGGCAACGTGCGATTCGATCGCGCCGGACGGCGTGTCAATGTCGATCCGGTCGCCGCGAAATAACCGCCTGAGTTTCCCTTCCCGATTCGCTGCGAGTGCGGTATAACGAGTCGCTTTCATGAAATACCGCACGTTCATCCTGTTTGGCGCGCCTGGCAGCGGCAAAGGCACTCAAGGCAAAACGCTCGGCACGATTCCGCGCTTCTATCATTGCCCGTGCGGCGACGTGTTTCGTTCCATCGACACCCGCACGAAAGTCGGGAAAGCGTTTCTGGAATACTCGAGCAAAGGTCAGCTCGTTCCCGATGACATTACAGTCGAGCTTTGGAAAGAAGCGATCGATGCCGCAGTGGACGCGCACAAGTTCAAACCGGACATCGACATTCTGGTGCTTGACGGGATTCCGCGAAACGTGAATCAGGCCAAGATCATGCGGGAATTGATCGACGTTGAAAAAGTTTTTCATCTCGCCTGTCCAGATCGCGAAACACTCTTTGAGCGTTTAAAGAAACGCGCATTGAAAGACAATCGACTGGATGATGCGAACGAAGAGGTCATTCAAAGACGCCTCGACATTTACGAAAAGGAATCGAAGCCGGTCCTGGCTCATTATCCCAAAGATTGCATCACCGTGATTGACGCGATGCAGCCGCCCGCGAAAGTGTTATTCGATATTTTAGCGAGCGTAAACGGCGTCAAACATGAGCCCGCAGCAGTTTGAGAATTTCACAGCTTCGAGCCTTTATTGCGAAAAATGCCGGGCGACGACGTCCGTACGCGAGAAGCTGTTGCTAGTTCTGCCCGACCGCGAGATTTTCGATTACCTCTGCACCGAGTGCGGATCGTCGGTCGGACAGCGCGAAGTCACTGCCGGCGAAAAAATGATGGCCGAAGCGCTCGCCAATCGACCTCGCGGGAGCGCGCCTCTTCGATCGCTGCGGTAAACGGCAAATGCGAATCGTATTCATCGGCACGGGCGAAATCGGCGTGCCGACGCTGCGTGCGCTGCAAAAATCCGAACACGAATTAGTCGGAGTTATCACGCAACCGGACAAGCCGGTTGGGCGCACTCAAAAAATCACCGCGCCGCCGGTCAAAAAAGCGCTGGTAAGCGAAACGCCAAATGCCAGTCCAGCTCGGACCTTGCAGCCGGCGCGGATCAAAGATCGCGAAGCGATCGATCAAATTCGCGCGCTCGCGCCGGACGTAATCGTAGTCGTGGCCTATGGCCAAATCTTGCCGGGAGCGGTTCTCGAGATTCCAAGGACCGCCTGTTTGAATCTGCACGCATCGCTTTTGCCGCGCTGGCGCGGAGCTGCCCCGATCCAAGCCGCGATTGCTGCCGGTGATCGGGAGACTGGCATGACTGTGATGTACATGGATGAAGGCCTCGACAGCGGCGACATTTTGCTTCAACGCAAGATCGACAGCTCGCTATCCGAGACGGGGGCGACGTTGCACGATCGACTCGCACAGATCGCGCCAAAAGCGTTACTCGAATCTTTGCGTCTGCTTGCCGCAGGGAACGCGCCGCGCATCCCGCAAGATCAGACGCTCGCGACTTACGCGCCGAAACTGAATCGCGAAGCCGGCCGCATCAATTGGAACGAGACGGCTGAAGGTATTGAAAGAAAAATTCGCGCTTACAATCCCTGGCCCGGCGCCTTCACTGACTTCAAAGATCGAAAGCTTAAAATCTTTTCCGCTTCAGTTGTCGATCTTCGCGGAAGACCGGGCACAATCTTACGAAAGGACAATGAACTCGTCATCGCGACGGCTGATCATGCATTATCGCTGGTCGAGGTCCAGCTCGAGGGAAAAAGGCGGATGACCGCGGCGGAGTTTCTGCGCGGGCACGGCGTTCCGTTGTAGCCGCGGTCGATGACCGCGGGCCACCGACGACGTCGCCGGCTACAGTCATTTTGCTTTCAAAACGGGGCGACCTCCTGTTTCATTTGCGCTGCCATGAAGACCGAGGCGCCCGCTTACAAACGCGTCGTGCTCAAATTGAGCGGCGAGGCGCTTCAGGAACGAGGTTCGCGCGAAAACATTTCGCCATCAGTCGTGCGCGAGATCGCTGACCGAATCAAGGACGTACACAGCCTCGGCGTCCAGATCTCGATTGTGATCGGAGGCGGCAATATCTGGCGCGGCTCCTCCGCTGCAGTCCGCGGCATGGATCGAACGACGGCCGATTACATGGGCATGCTTGCAACTGTGATCAACGCGCTGGCGTTACGGAGCACGCTTACAAAAATCGGCGTCGAAGCGCGGGTGCAAACTGCGATCGAAATGAAAAACGTGGCCGAACCGTTCATTCTCGGTCGCGCCATTCGACATCTCGAGTTGGGTCGAGTCGTGATTTTCGCAGCCGGCACCGGCAATCCCTATTTTTCGACCGACACCACAGCGGCATTGCGCGCGAGCGAGATCGGCGCCGATGTCATTTTGAAAGCGACCAAAGTGGACGGCGTTTACGATCGCGACCCGAACACCGACTCGAACGCAAAACGTTTCGAGCGCATCACATTTACGGAAGCGCTGACGAAACGTTTGCAGGTGATGGACTCAACCGCCTTCAGTCTTTGCATGGACAACAATGTACCGATCGTCGTTTTCGACATGAACAAGCCGAGCAACATTCGCGACGCTGTGCTTGGACGAAAAGTCGGCACGCTCGTTTGCGGCGAGAGTGAGTCGAAGTAAAAATAAACGCGCATGAGCAGAGACGACATTCTTCTCGAGGCCGAGATGTCGATGGAAAAGAGCGTCGATTATCTGGTGCACGAATTTTCCGGCGTGCGAACCGGTAAAGCCTCGCCCGCACTGGTGGAGAACATCGACGTGCAGGCCTACGGCTCGACCATGAAACTGAAGCAGCTTGCGCTTATCACCACTCCGGAATCGCGCCTGCTCGTGTTGCAACCATTTGACGCTGGCACAGTCCAGGACATTGAGCGCGCGCTCAAAGAATCCAAGATCGGCATCACGCCAGCAGTGGACGGAAAAATCATCCGCTTGCCGATTCCGGAATTATCCGAAGAGCGACGCAAGGAACTGGCGAAATCGTTAGGCAAAATGGCGGAGGAAGCACGAGTTCGGATCCGGAGTAATCGTCACACCGCGCTCGATGAAGCAAAAAAACTCAAAGGTGGTGGTGGAATCAGCGAGGATGAACTGCACGACTTGGAAAAACAGATTCAGAAGTTGACCGACCGCTTCGTCAAATCAATCGACGATCATTTCAAGCACAAAGAAACTGAGATCATGAAGGTGTGAAAATCTTCCTCTTCCTCTCCGTCTTCTAACTAAGATTAAGAGGAAGCGGTAGAGGAAGAATTACAATCTCACCAGATCGAGCAGAAACTGGCACCAGAGATAGATCATCCCGCGCCAGGAATATTTCACGTCGCCTTCGGGCGTTTGCTTGAGCACTCCCTTAAGGATGTTGTGCGCAATCTGTTCGCGTAAATCGCGCTCCATCTCTTTTTCGATCTGTTCTTCATCGAGCGAATCGATCGCGTCGATTTGGACATTGTTTTTTCGCAGAAATGCCCGGTGACTTTGATAAAGCTGCCAGAACGATTGGTCCGGACGCTGTCGATTGATGCGGAATTGCGGCGTTAATTTCAAGCCGTAGGACAGCGGATAATTCCACGTTGTCCAAATAATCCCGCTCCTCGCGCGCGATGAGATTCGCAAATAATAAAATGAGAGGTCGTGCTGCTCGTTCAGGCAGATGGTCGCCTGCGCGCGATCTTCCGCTTTGTAAAAGAGCCGAAAGAATTGCCGGTAATCTTCCCAATCCCAGCCGGCATCGTTTACGTGGACGAAGCCTTCGTTCTCAATCTCGCGCGTGATCTCGTTCAGCGTCGGGAACGTGTCGCTCGACGGCGGCGACTTCGGGCGAAGCTGTTTCTCTTTCGGCAAACGCAACGTGCGGATGCGAGTAAGAATCTCCACCCACGGCAAAAAGAACCACAACGCTGCGGCGACGGCCCCCAGGATGTGGCTGTCGGTGACAAAATAGACCAGCAGATAGGAAACGATGAGGATTGCGATTGCCCCGGACTTTTGGGAGAACGAACTTTGAAAACTGCGCAGGGCGACTGCCAAAACTCCTACGCCGAGTAGGATAAAAAGCTTGAAGAGCATTACGGGTTGATTTGATGCTCGTTCAGAAATTTTTCCAGCTGATCGGTATCGAAATTCGCGATGACATGGTCGCCGGCCACAAAAGTCGGCACATACGTTTGCTCGGAGAGCTGCTTCATTTCTTCGTAGGCTTGTCGATCCTCACCGACGTCGATCGCAACGAATTTGTAGCCGTGTGCTTCCAAATATTCCTTCGCGTCGATGCACCAGGAACACCATTCACGGCTGTAGAGCTTTAATTCCATCAATAGCGGAAATAAACGACAGCTTGGTATGCGTCAATAAGTTAGAGCTTAATAAGACTTGGCCCAGACGACGTGCTGCCGACTCGGTTCTCCCGTGAAAATGCAGCGGCCTGGTTCGCCGTCGCCAAAAGGAATCACGCGAATCGTCACCTTCAAATCGTTCTTGATTTGCTCTTCTACTTCACGCGAGCCGCTCCAGTGAGCGAGGGCGAAACCGCCATGGATCTCAGGTTTGTTGGCACTCTTCGCGGTAAAGAAATCGTAAAACTCCTTTTTCGATTCGATCGCGCGGGTGTTTTCCTCCTGAAACTTTTTCGCGCGATCGTAAAGATTCTTCTGGATGGACATCAAGATCTCGGGAGCGTTCGCCGCGAATTCCTGGATCGACATCGATTCCTTGGCTTTGCCAGACTGATCACGCCGGGAAACTTCGACTGAATTTTTTTCCAAATCGCGGGATCCAATTTCCACCCGAATCGGCACGCCCTTCTTGATCCATTCCCAGTTTTTCACGCCGCCGCCGAGGTCGCGCCGATCGACTTCAACTTCGAGCGGAGAGTCAGCGAAATATTTTCCACACAACTGCAGCGCGAGAGCATCACATGCCTCCAAAACTCGCGCGCGAGTATCTTCCTTTGGCGTGATCGGTAGGATCATAATTTGCGTCGGCGCGATTCTTGGAGGTAAGACCAGGCCGTCGTCGTCGCTGTGCATCATCACAACTGTGCCGACGAGACGTGCGCTTACGCCCCAGCTGGTCGTCCAACCAAATTCCTGCTTGCCTTCGCGATTTTGGAATTGAATCCCGCTCGCCCGCGAAAAATTTTGTCCAAGAAAATGTGATGTCCCGGCCTGAATCGCTTTCCGATCCTGCACCATCGCTTCAATCGCCAGGGTTTGGACGGCGCCGGGAAAACGTTCGCTCTCAGATTTTTCGCCGGTAAAAACCGGCACCGCGAGATGTTCGCGAGCAAAACGCTCGTAAACCTCCAGAACGAGCGCGGCTTCCGCGCGGGCCTGGGCTTCAGTTTCGTGAACGGTGTGCCCTTCCTGCCAGAGAAATTCAGTCGTCCGCAAAAATAAACGCGGCCGCATTTCCCAACGGACTACGTTCGCCCATTGATTGATCAGGACCGGCAGATCGCGATACGATTGCACCCACTTGGCGTAGCTCGCGCCGATAATTGTCTCCGACGTCGGCCGAATAACGAGCGGTTCCGTCAGCGCACTTGCCGGTTTCATTTTTCCTTCGGCATCGACTTCAAGCCGCGTGTGCGTGACGACCGCGCACTCCTTCGCAAAGCCTTCCACGTGCTCGGCTTCTTTCGCGAAATAACTCAGCGGAATGAAAAGTGGAAAGTAAGCGTTGCGGTGCCCCGTTGCGCGAAACATCGCATCGAGTTGGTGCTGCATGTTTTCCCAGATGCCGTAGCCCCATGGGCGAATGACCATGCAACCGCGCACGTCACTTGACTCCGCCAGCTCAGCCGCCCGCACGACCTGCTGATACCACTCCGGAAAATCTTCCTCGCGCCTTGGGCTAATCGCGGTTCTCTGTGCGGCAGGAGTCGACATCGCGACAACGAATTAAGCTGTCGTGCGCGAAATGACCAGTGGCCTTTTTCTGGCCACCGCAACAGTTGGATTGCGTTACGGGTTCCGCGCGACTAGCGGCTCAGCCCGCTCCGCATAGCCGCCAGCAACATCAATGCTGCAGACGGTGCGATATCGCGCGTGCGGCCCTTCGATACCAGCGCGGGCCGGCGATTCCGCCGGTTGACAGTGACCCCCGTGACCAGTAGCTTCCGTGCCCTTTTCCAAACGCCAATGAAGACGTTTTCCGCCAAAGCAAATGAAGTCGACCGCAAATGGTGGTTGATCGACGCTAAAGATCAAGTGCTCGGCCGCGTCGCGGTGAAGGCGGCGAAACTTTTGCGCGGCAAAGAGAAGACGATTTTCACGCCGCATGTCGATACCGGTGACTTCGTAGTCGTCATCAACGCCGAGAAGGTCCGTGTCTCCGGCAAAAAGGAAGAGCAGAAGACCTTCATGAGTTTTTCCGGCTACGTGGGCGGGCATAAATCCGAGAACGTTCAGGCGCGACGCGCGCGTCATCCGGAATTGCTGATCGAGCGCGCAGTTCGCGGAATGATTCCGCACAACCGGCTCGGACGTTCCGTCTATCGAAAGCTCAAGGTCTATCGCGGAGAATCGCATCCGCACAGCGCGCAGCAGCCACAATCGGTCAAGCTCACCTAACTAATTTTTATGGCTCAAGCGCAGGAATTCATCGCCACCGGTCGTCGAAAGACTTCCGTTGCGCGCATTCGCATGACTCAGGGGACCGGAAAGATCGACATCAACGGCCGCAATTTCGAAGATTATTTCCCGAGCGTTCCACTGCAGAATGTGGTCCTTCAACCATTGCAAACGGCGAAGATGGTCAACACTTACGATCTTTTCATTAATGCCAGCGGCGGCGGAGTTGCAGGCCAGGCCGGAGCAGCGCGTCTCGCCATCTCGCGCGCACTCATTCAAGCCGACGCCAATCTGCGCAGCGGACTGAAAAGCGAAGGTTTGCTTCGACGCGATCCGCGGATGAAAGAGCGGAAAAAATCCGGACAGCCGGGCGCGCGCAAACGCTTCCAGTTTTCCAAGCGCTAATTTCGGTTTTTTGGAGAGACACGCGCCGTCGTGTCCCAAAATTCCGGGCGCCGACAGCGCGGAGCCCTTCAATTCTATCTCGGCTTCTTCGCTTTCGGAGTCGGTGCGGCCGCAGGCGACAGCGCCGCAGCCGTTGGTAGTGCGCCAGGCATCGGCGCTGCCGACCCTGCCGCATTTGACGGAGCAAGCATCGGTGGTGGATTGGCAGTTCCAACTGGCGGCTTCGGTTGTTCGGGCGGCTTGAGCGAACGCAACTGCCGCATCGCTTCCCCTGCCCAAACTGTTTCCATGCGATCGTCGCGCGAACCTTCGATTTGCTGTCCCGGCATCCGATATTTCGTCAGAATTTCTTCACAAACTCGACGCGCGTCCTCAATTCGGTTCTTCGCTTTCAGCAACGGCACCTCGGAGATAAGCGCGAGCGGAGCATTGTAAGTGCTTGCGTATTTGGCCGCTACCTCTTGATAAATCGAGAGCGCTTCGTCATTTTTACCCATCGATTCCAGATTTGCTGCCATCGCCAGGCGCGCTGTCGGAACAAAATCGTGCTCCGGATTTTTATCGACAAACGCCTGCAAGGTCGCATTCGCCACAGCGAACTTCTTTTCGTTGCGCTGTCTCTCCGCCAACAGCAGGTAGGCGCTCGCGCCCGCCGCCGTTCCCGGATAACGCGCGATCACGTCCTGGTAATCCTGCGAATTCTTGGCGTTGCCTAACAACTCTGCCGCACTCGAATTGCGCCGGCTCGTGTAAAATCGGTAGCCAGCAAATCCGACGATCGCCAGAATGGCAATGATCAGTGCGGCCGCGATTTCCTTTTGGAATCGCAACCAAAAAACGCGCGCTTCAACCGCGACGTCGGAAGATGGCGGAACTGTCGGCATGGTGATTGTCGATCTTGCGCGAGTTGCTCGGGCTCGCGCGAGCGTGCTCTTATGCCACGCGAAAGATTTCCGCGCAAGGATCGACATACGCTCGACTCGCTTTTTCGCGGCGATAGACTTTTTGAACTATGAATGCATTCTGGAATTTTGTCGGACCATTGCTTGGTTTGGGTGCAAGGCCTGAAGAGCTGACGTTTGTTCAAATCTCATTGCGCGGTGTGGTCGTGTTTATTGCCACGCTGATTATGGTTCGGTTGGGCCACAAGCGATCGCTGGCACGCAAGACCGCATTCGACGCTGTCTTGCTGATCATCCTGGCATCAGTGCTCTCGCGCGCGGTCAACGGCAGCGCGGCATTTTTCGCGACGCTTGGTGGCGGACTGGTGCTCGTTCTGTTGCATCGCCTGCTCGCATTTATTGCATTTCACTCGCATCGGTTCGGTTGCCTGATCAAAGGTCTACCGGAAGTAATCATCGAAGATGGCGACTTCGTTTTGAGAACGATGCGCCGCAACCACATCTCCACTCATGATGTCGAAGAGGATATGCGCCTCAGTTTGCGCGACGATGATCTGTCCAAGGTAAAAAAGGCACGCGTAGAACGCAGCGGCGATATCAGTTTCATTCGAAAATAAGGGGCAAGCGGTTAACGTTTGCGCGTGACTGCGCACGACAAGCTTTTCACTCCGGGACCAGTCGAAGTTTCGGCGAAAACGCTGGCCGCATTCTCGCGACCGATGATCGGACATCGCGGCGAAGATTTTAAGAACCTTTACCGCGACATTCATCCGAAGCTGCAAACGCTCTTCGGTAGCAAACAGGCCGTGTTTCTTTCGACTTCGTCAGCCTGGGGCGTAATGGAAGCGTCGATCCGCAACCTGGTCGGTCGCGGCGTGCTTTGCTGCATGTGCGGCGCGTTCTCGGATAAATGGCTCGATGTCGCGCGCCGCTCCGGCAAAAACGCCGAACCGCTCCAAGTCGATTGGGGAAAACACATCGACCAGAAGGATGTCGATCGTGCGCTCGCCTCCGGAAATTTCGATACCGTCACATTGATTCACAACGAAACTTCGAGCGGCGTGATGAATCCGCTGCCGGAAATTTGCTGCACGCTCGCGAAGTATCCCGACGTCGTTCTTATCGTCGACACGGTCTCGTCCTTTTCAGCGATGAAAATCGACATGGACCCGCTCGGGATCGACGTTATGCTCACCGGCACGCAGAAGGCGCTCGCGCTTCCACCGGGTTTCTCGCTTTTCTCCGTCTCTGAAAAAGCGTTCGCCCGCGCCGAGAAGCAAAAAGATCGTGGCTATTACTTTGATTTTCTCGAATTCAAAAAACAACAAGCCGAATGGATGACGCCGAGCACACCGAGCATCGGCCACATCTTCGCGCTTCAATCCAAGCTCAACGAAATCTTCGAGGAAGGATTGCAAGCGCGCTTTGATCGACATTCACGAACTAACGGGCTCATTCGCGATTGGGTGAAAAGATCCGGCTTTGATTTCTTCGCCGAAGAAGGTTTCCGATCAAAAACGCTCACCTGCGTGAAAAACAACAAGAACATCGACGTTCTCGCGTTCGCAAAAAAGCTCCGTGAAAAACATCATCTCATCATCGATCCCGGCTACGGCAGACTCCGCGGCAAAACATTCCGCCTTTCCAACATGGGCGACGAAACCGAAGAGACCATTTCCGACCTTATTAACTGTCTCGACGATGTTCTGTCGGCGTGATTGACGCACGCGAAACAGAGTTCATAAACTGACCTTTGGGATGAAGTTCTTATCGCGCGTGCTGCTTTGGTTGGCGACGATCTGGTCGGCCGTTTGGTTTGGCGGTCAACTACTCAACGCGCTCATGGTCGTGCCGCATTTCAGTCGCAATCCGCCGGATTCATTGGTCGCGTGGGGCGAAATGCGCTTCGATAATCTGGCCGATTTCTTTCTCATTTTTTCGCCGCTTTGGACATTTGTCCTCCTTCTCATCACCGCCATGTTAGGGAAAGATCATCCGGCGCGGCGCTGGATCATTTTCTCGGCGGTCTGCGCGCTAGTGTCGCTGATGATGCTGTTCGGCTGGATGGTTCCGACCATCAGCCGCCTGGTTCAATCCGATCACGGAGGCCTCGATTCGGCGACGGTGGCAACGCAACTTCATCAATGGACGCTAACGAACTGGATCAGGATTGGGATCGATTTTCTGACTTTTTTCGCGGCGTTGCGTGCGTTGATCTCATCGCGGCGCGTAATCCAAGGACCACTTGCGATGTCGGAGACGCGGCTGCCGCCCGGACAGACTTCGATCTAAAAAGCGAAGGGCGCCTTCGTTTCCGAAAGCGCCCTTCATAATTAGATGGCGGTAAGCCGAATTCTGTCTCCCGAATTTCTTCGAGACGATGATCATTTATCTCATTCGCCGTGGCGAATGCCCGATCCCGCAATCGCGGGACCGTGATGCGACGATACCCGAGGATCGTAGCGGACCGGCTGTCCTCCCTCTGTTTTGTCTTGCACCGCATGGGGTTTTTCGTGCCTCGCGAATTACTCCGCGAGCGGTGAGCTCTTACCTCGCCTTTTCACCCTTGCCTGCGCTTCTTTCAAAGAACCGGCGGTGTCTTTTCTGTGACACTTTCCGTCAACGTTCGCTTTCGAGAACGCTGCCCGCGTATTTTACGCGGCATGCTGCCGTATGGTGTTCGGACTTTCCTCCAGCGAACCTTGCGATTCGCCAGCGATCATCTGCCATCGGCGGTCAACTTAGCACAGCACGGACCAAAAAAAAGAGAACCGCGGATGACGCGGATGTCGCTGATCAGATAAGAAAGACGGAGTTCCTGAAATCCGTTTTATCCACGTAATCCGCGGTTAATTGTTCCGCAAAATTTTTGACCCTGTGCCTGCCGATCTTATACTGAATTTCCCCTGTAAACTCAAAACCGGAGGATCGTTTATGCCACTCGCAGTTGGAACCAAAGCACCAGATTTCACTCTCTCGACCAAGACCGCCGACGGCCCAAAGCAGATCAAGTTGAGCGACAATTTCGGAAAGAAAAACACGCTCCTGCTTTTTTTTCCGATGGCGTTCACGGGGACATGCACGACGGAAATGTGCAGTGTCGGCAACGGCTTGCGCGAGTACGATCAGATGAATTGCCAGGTCTACGGAATCAGCGGCGACAATCCGTTCGCGCAGGAAGCTTGGGCGCAAAAGGAAAAGATCGGCGTCACGCTGTTAAGCGATTACGAACACAAAGTCGCGAAAGATTACGGTGTTGTTTACGATTCGTTTCTGCCGCAAGTAAATCTTGGGATGGCTGGCGTTCCGAAGCGGTCCGCATTCATCGTCGACAAGAATGGCGTGATCCAGTACGCCGAGAGCAACGACGACGCGAAACAATTGCCAAACTTCGATAAGATCAAAGCGAAGCTGGCGGAACTGAAATGAATTTTGGCATTCCGAGCGAAGCGAGAAATCTCACAGTCGAAGCCTGGATCACTCAACCTAGATTGGGTGACTTTATCAGTCTGTGGGAGATCCTTCGCATCCGCTCAGGATGACAGACTCAGAAAATGAATGACGAGTTTAAGACGCTGAAGAAATTCGAGGCGGACAAAGGCCGCGAAGGATTTTTGCATTCGTTGCCAGTGCTGGAGGAACAAGGCGTCGGCAAAATTTCGCGACTGCCGGTGAGCATTCGGACCGTGCTCGAATCGGTCTTGCGGAATTGCGATGAGAAAAAAGTTCGGCGCAAAGATGTTGAGACGTTGGCGAAATGGAACGCGAAAAAGCCGGCCAACGAAGAAATCCCGTTCGTGGTCGCGCGGATCGTTCTTCAGGATTTCACCGGCGTTCCGTTGGTTGTCGATCTTGCAGCGATGCGAAGCGCGGTGAAAAAGCTGGACGGCGATCCAAAAATCATTGAGCCGCTGGTGCCGGTCGATCTGGTAGTCGATCACTCGGTGCAGGTCGATTTCTTCGGCTCGGCCAAGGCGTTGCAATTGAATTTGGAAATGGAATTCAAGCGCAACGGCGAACGCTATCAATTTCTGAAATGGGGGCAGCAGGCGTTCAAAACGTTTCAGTTAATTCCGCCAGGCATCGGCATCGTTCATCAGGTGAACCTCGAATATCTCGCTAAGGGCGTGCTCAGTCAGAGGTCAGAGGTTAGAGGTCAGAAGTCAGAAGTTTTCTATCCCGACACGCTGGTCGGCACCGATTCGCACACGACGATGATCAACGGGCTCGGCGTCGTCGGCTGGGGCGTCGGCGGAATCGAAGCGGAAGCCGGGATGCTCGGGCAACCGGTTTATTTTTTAACGCCGGAAGTCGTGGGCGTGCATATGACCGGAAAATTGCGCGAAGGCGTGACCGCGACCGATCTCGTTTTGCACATCACCGAAATGCTGCGCGCGCAAAAGGTCGTCGGCAAGTTCGTCGAATTTTACGGTGAAGGCGCGGCGTCATTGCCCGTTCCCGATCGCGCCACCATTGGAAACATGTCGCCCGAATACGGCGCGACCATGGGATTTTTTCCGATCGACAAGGAGTCGGTGAATTATTTGCGGGCGACCGGTCGAAGCGACGAACAATGCGCCGCGTTCGAGAATTATTTTCGCGCGCAGAAAATGTTTGGAATGCCGCGCAAAGGCGAGATCGATTACAGCGTCGATCTGGAATTGAACCTCGGCGATGTGCAACCCGCGGTGGCGGGACCAAAGCGTCCGCAGGATCGAATTAATCTCCCGGCGCTGGGCGACACCTTTCGATCGCTTTTGCAAAAACCGGTCAAGGATGGCGGCTACGGAATGAAAGATGTCGATCTTGGCGCAAAGCATCTGGTGCAACTGAACGGATCGCCACCAAACGACGGCGACATGCCTTCAACGGACAAGGAGTCGGGTATTGAGCCTGGCGAAGAACGCAACAAGGCCGAGATGGTAAACAACCGGCCGACGCCGGACACCGCCAAGGAATTAAAAGATTCAACTGCCGATCCATTTCGACATGGCCAAAGCCAGATTGGTCACGGCACGGTATTGATTGCGGCCATCACAAGTTGCACGAACACAAGCAACCCAAGCGTGATGCTTGCCGCTGGTTTGCTCGCCAAGAAAGCGGTCGAGCGCGGACTGCGAATCGATCCGGCGGTGAAAACGTCGCTTGCGCCAGGCTCGCGCGTGGTCACCGATTATCTCGATAAAACTGGCCTGCAAAAATATCTCGATCAACTCGGGTTCAATCTGGTCGGTTACGGCTGCACCACCTGCATCGGCAACTCGGGACCACTTCATCCCAAAATCGAAAAAGCGATTAACGAATACGATCTCGTTGCAGCCTCGGTCCTCTCCGGCAATCGAAACTTCGAAGCGCGCGTCCATCAAAACATCAAAGCCAACTTTCTCATGTCGCCGCCGTTGGTGGTCGCGTTCGCGCTGGCCGGTCGAGTGGATGTCGATCTTTCACGCGAACCGATCGGGAAAGATAAAGACGGCAAGGAAACTTTTCTGCGCGATCTCTGGCCAAGTTTGAAAGAAGTGCGCGATGCAATGCAATCAGCACTCAAGCCGGAGATTTTCCGCAAACTCTATCGCGATTTCGCCGGTCAAAATCCGAAGTGGAATGAGATCCCATCGAGTGAAGGCGACGTTTACGTTTGGGATGAAAAGAGCGATTACATTCATGAGCCGCCGTTCTTCCAGAATTTTTCGATGGATGTTAGCAAGATCGACAACATCACCGGGGCGCGTGTGCTCGGGATTTTTGGCGACTCCGTCACGACCGATCACATTTCGCCGGCCGGAGCGATCAAAGCGACTTCGCCGGCTGGCGAATATTTGAAATCGCGTGGAATTAAGCCGGAAGATTTCAACAGTTACGGCAGCCGCCGCGGAAACGATTTAGTGATGACGCGCGGAACATTCGCGAACGTTCGAATCAAGAATTTGATGCTGCCGGGAACGGAAGGCGGCGTGACGAAGTATTTTGGCAGCGAGACCCCTGATTACGTCGATACTGAAGTTTTTTCTCGAACACTCGGTCAACAAGGTCCTACTGAAAGTTGGAGTGAAACGATTCCTGCCGATGGCACGCAGATGTCGATCTTCGATGCGGCGATGCTTTATCAAAAAGAAAAAGCGCCGCTCATCATTCTGGCCGGGCACGAGTACGGCACAGGTTCGTCGCGCGACTGGGCGGCAAAGGGAACAAAACTTCTTGGAGTGAAAGCAGTGGTCGCCGCGAGTTTTGAACGGATCCATCGCTCGAATCTCGTCGGCATGGGCGTGTTGCCGCTTCAATTTCAGGATGGAACGAATGCCCAATCGCTCGGTCTTGACGGTTCGGAGACTTTTTCGATCACTGGTCTCTCCGAATCGATCCAGCCGGGACAGGACGTGAAGCTAGAGATTCGCGGCAAAGATGGAAGATCGCGCGCGGTGTCTGTGAAGTTGCGGATCGATACACCAATCGAAGTAGACTATTACAAGCACGGCGGCATTCTGCCGTTCGTGCTACGGCAGTTGCTCGCGCGCAAATGAAATCAGCGAAGCGACCTCGCTAATAATCGAAACGCATGAAGAGACTGCGGGTGGCAGTGTTGTACGGCGGTCGCTCGGGAGAACATGAAGTTTCACTTCAATCGGCTGCGTCAGTCATTAATCATCTGAATCGTGATCGCTTTGAGATCGTGCCTGTGGCGATTGACAAGCAGGGTCGATGGCATCTCAACGATATTTCAATGCTGGAGGGAAAGAAATCTCTGCTCGTTTTCAAAGACGCGCCAAGAGTCGTGCTTCCCCCGAACTCCGCCGACACAAGCGCCCTAGTCGGCTTGGGCGGGAGTGGAGAGGCAAAAGCAATCGATGTGGTTTTCCCTGTCGTGCACGGGCCCCTTTGTGAAGACGGAACAATCCAGGGATTACTTGAGCTTGCAGATGTTGCTTACGTCGGGTGCGGAGTGCTGGGCTCGGCAGTGGCGATGGACAAGGAGGTCGCAAAACGCTTGGCGCGCGATGCTGGACTTCCAATTGTGCCTTATGTCTCGTTGAAGAATGAGCGCTGGAAGAAACAAAAGCAGCAGTCGGCAGAACAGATTCAGAAAGAGCTGGGTTATCCCGTCTTCGTCAAACCGGCGAATCTCGGCTCGAGCGTTGGCGTGCATAAGGTCAAGGAAGCCGCTGGACTGAACACGGCGCTCGAAAACGCGTTCGAGTACGACACGAAAGTCCTGGTCGAAGTCGCCGTCGACGCGCGCGAGATCGAAGTGTCGGTTTTGGAAAATCCGGATTCAGGAGCGGATCCACTGGTTAGCGTCCCGGGTGAGATCGACCCGACACATGAATTCTATTCTTACGAGGCTAAGTATCTGGATGAGAACGGCGCCACACTGATTATCCCGGCGAAGCTCGAGGCCGAGCAGACGAAACGCGTACAGGACATCGCGAAAAAAGCCTTCTTAATGATCGAGTGTGAGGGGATGGCTCGAGTCGATCTGTTGCTCGACCGAACGAGTGGGAAACTCTTCTTCAACGAGTTGAATACGATCCCAGGCTTCACTTCGATCAGCATGTATCCAAAGCTGTGGGAAGCCTCGGGAATTCCCTATACGGAGCTTTTGTCGCGGCTTATCGATCTTGCGATCTCGCGGCACGAGAGAAAGAAAGCACTCGTAAGGGAGTTTCGTACTGAGAAAGAAGTGCGACGGTCATAGACCGCCGCTACAGAAGAATTTCTTTTCGCTTCACGCTGATGGCTGAACCGTCGGCGATGAAAGCGGAGCGTGGCGGAGCGGCCAAAGTTTTAGCGAATTGCTCGCCATAAAGCGTGGCAACGTCTGCTGATAACTCGAACGCATCCGCGTTCCAAATCTTCCAGCGCGGATGTTCAACTCGGTATTCGCTGCAACCGGCACGGACGCGAGTGTAGCCCCAGTAATGTTCAGTGATGAATTCGGCGTGCGAGCCGGCAGGAATTCTTTGCGCTTCGCCCGTCGTGCTCATTGTGAGCGATTCCCATTTCCGGCCACGCCGCCAGGAATACTCGACCTTCAATTTAGGATCGACGTGGTCGATCTGATGTTTCATCGACAACGCGAGATAGTTCTCTCCGTAAAATGCGTGAGCCACCAGGGCGATCGCACGACGCGGAACTAACTCGCGGACAAAAACAACGCCGCGCCGCCAGGTGTCGGCTGATTTTTTACGAACGTAAAAGCGGAGATTCACTTCCTCGAAATCCCGATGCAGCGGAATTGGCAGACTGAGCAAGCGCGTGTCGAGAAAAAGGAAGCCGACAACGCTTAGAAATGTTTCCCCATTTTCGAAATCGATTTCAGTTCCGGGCGGAACGAGCGGCGCAACGATCTTTGGATCGATAACGAAGTTGAGCATGGCGAGGTATCGCCAGTTGGCGGTGAGAAAAGGTCTCACGCGATCGCGAACGCGCGCAGATTTCGCATTCCGCGATGTTAGTTGAGCCGGGCGATTGAGGTCAATCGCCCCGACCAATCAGTGCAGTAGTTTCTCGAGCGCGGCATCCGGCTCGGCGCCGAGCGAAGTGGCCATGACGTAATGACTCTTGGCCTGTTCTTTCGAAGGCGGCGACGACGTGGCGTAAATCACCGCGAGGTTAAAATGCGCGTCGGCGTATTTCGGATTTTCCGAAATTGCTTCGAGCAATTCTTTTTCGGCTGCTTCCTGCCAGCCTTTCTGACTCGCGGTGATGCCGAGATAGTTGTGCGCCGTCGCGCTCTTCGGATTGAGGCCGAGGGATTTCGTCAACTCCGCCAGTGCCTCGTCGAATTTCGCCTGACGATAAAACACGATTCCGAGTGTTGTGTGCGTGAATTCGTCCTTGGGCGAGAGCGCGACCGCCTTTTTCAAGGTTAACTCGGCGGCTTTAAGTTTGCCGGTGCGGAAATAGACGACCCCGAGATTCGAGAGCGAATAAAGATTGTTCGGCGTCTTGGTCAGGATTTCCTGATAAAGTTTTTCAGCCGAACGATACTTGCCCTTATCGAAATTTTCCTTGGCCTGCTGGGCAAGATCGACAACGTCTTCGGGCACGTTCGGTTTGAAGATGCTCGGAACTGTGTAACCGCTCTGTGTCGGGGGCGAGTTTGACGCAATCAGATCGCTGTTTGGTTTTTGGGCCGTGATTGTGGCGGAACCGGTCGTTTTTGTGTTTTTAGCGAAAGTGAAACTGGCTTTGACCGCGCTGGGATTATCGTCGGAAATCGAAACGACCGGCTGCCGGAGCAAAGCCAACTCATCGGTGGTAAGCCTGGTGATCGGTTGGGCGAGCAACTGGATCTGCTGCGTCAACGTTTCCGATTTTATTTGCAGCTTATCGAACTCCGCGAGCATGAGCTTTTTCGCCTGATCGCGCCGGGCTTCTTCCTGCCGCTCGCGCACGATGATGTTGCGCAACATTTCGTTTTCTTTCGTCAGCTTGGCGGTTTCGTCCGGCGTCGCCCCGACCAGTTTGACCTGGTCGAGCTGCTTGCTCGCTTCGTCTAGCTGCGAGCGCAACTGAGCGACAGTCGTTTCGTAATTCTGGTTTTGTTTCTGGCTGGCCGCGAGCTGTTGCTGAAGATCGCCGATCTGTTTCTTCACATCAGCGAGTTCTTTTTCCTTCTTCGGCTTGTCCGCGCTGATTTCACGCACAGTTTCTTCGGCGTCAGCCAGTTTCTGTTTTAAATCCGAATTTTCAGCAACGAGCACTTCCACGCGCTGCTCGGTCTCCTTTATTCCCTTCAAATGGGCGAGCGCGTCATCGCGTTCCTTGTTCGCGCTGGCGACTTTTTGGTCCGCCTCGGCCCCGCGCGCGTTCGCCTCGTCGCGTTCCTTGCCGGCCGATGCGCGCTGTTGATCCGCAGCGCTGACTTTGGCGTTGGCGTCATCCCGTTCCTTTTCGGCAGCGCTGCGGCCTTGCTGCGCTGTAGTGAGCGCTTTCTTTAACTGAGCGATCTCGGATTTAAGAGCCTCCTGCGCTTTGCTGTCGCTCGAACCGGCCGCGGCAGTTTTTTTCAAGGAAGTCTGCGCCTGACTTAATTGATCGCGCACCTGACGCTCAGCCGTCTTCGCCTTGTCGAGATCGCCCTGCGCTCTTTCGAGCTTCGATTTCGTCTCATCGAGGCGGTTGTTCAATGATTGCTTTTCATTTTCAGCCGCGCTCATCTGGCTGCGAGATTTTTGCAATTCAGCTTCGAGTTGATCGACGCGGTCGCGCAGTTTACGAGTAGCCTGTTCGACCGCGACCTCGTTTGGTGTGCCCGATGGAACTGGTTTGGCGGGCGGCGGCGGCGGCGCGGCTTCTTTGACGACTTGTGCGGGTGGCGGCTCTTGCGGAGCAGCGGCCGCGTTCTCCGCGGGCGGCGTCGGCTCGGTTGCAGTCTCTTGCGTGGAGGCTTTGTCCTGTACGCGCAGAATACCTTCGCTCACTTTCCGGCCGCGATATTCGACGATGGCGGGTTGCCAATCCGGATGGGCCTTCCGCAATTGCTCGAGCAGTGTGCCGGCGAACCGATATTTGGCGAGCGCGGCTTTAAATTGGTTCTCGTGCTCCAGTTTCTCGCCCTGTTGCGACATCATGTAAGCTTTTAGAAACGTTTCGCTGGGATCGTCCGATTGGGCAGGCAAGACCGGAACGGCCAGGCCAAAAACAAACGCGACGAGCAGGATCGACCCGAGTTTCTTCATGGAGCGCAGGGCGCGGATGATACCAAATCGGGCGTGGGTTGCAAACAAACGATGGGCATCAGTCTAAGCAGAAGCGGAGAGTGTGCCACGGGCGCGTCGTTTCTTTGCGCGTTTGCAATCGCGAATCTAAAAACTAGAATCTGAATCCCGATGGTGGTCGTAGCTCAATGGTAGAGCCCCAGATTGTGGTTCTGGTTGTTGCGGGTTCGAGTCCCGTCGACCACCCAGCTTTCGCAAATTCCAAATGCCAATATCCAAACCCCAATACGTATTTTGGATTAGGAACTTGGATTTTGGGATTTGTAATTGTGTCTGTAGCTCAACTGGATAGAGCATCTGACTTCGGATCAGAAGGTTGGGGGTTCGAATCCCTCCAGGCACGCATTTTTTCCAGGCCGCCGCTGCAACCACGTTTGTACCGTTGAAGACATTTTGGACAGCAATCGCTCTGGTCGCGGCTGCCGCGATCGCTTTTGGCTGGCTGGCTTGGAAATGCGTCCACGATCCGAAAATTAATTTCCTTCCCGGAGACGGATGCGCCGACTGGATTATGTTTCCGGCCGCGGTGAATGCGCGATCGCATCGGGTGGCGTCGATGGACGCGACTTTCCGGCGAACATTCACACTCGATTCGCAGCCAAGATTGGCTCGATTGCTCGTTCGCGCGGCGAAACGGTTCGAACTGAAAATAAACGGTGAGACTCTGCAGGTTAGTCCGCGCAATTGGAAGCAGATGTCGACGTTGGATGTCTTGAGTTTCTTGCGAAGCGGTTCGAACACCATCGAGGCCAGAGTTTTTAACGATGACGCCCCGCCGGCTCTCTCGCTCGCGTTGAACGCGGACTCGTCCACTTTGCGCACTGACGGCAAATGGGAAGTGTCGCTGGCGGGTTCCTCATGGCGCAATAGCGCGCTCGCCTCAGTTCCGCGATACCCCGGTCCCGGGAATCTTCTCGCCGGGGGTGAAAAAATATTTGATGTGTTTCCCAAAATTTGGCGCACGTGGATCGTGTTTGGAATTCTGGCCGTTCTCCTGACCTTTGCGGCAGCCAAGTGGCTGGATCGGCTTACGTCAAAACCGAATCGCGCCAATGTTGAATTCTCCCGTCGGCAACTCTTCGTTCTACTCGGACTATGTAGCATCGCGTGGCTAATTCTTTTTTGGAACAACGCGAAAAACTTGCCGTTCCAGTGCGGCTACGATTCCAAGGACCACATCGCTTATATAAAGTACATCCAAGACCGCGGGGCGTTGCCGCTGCCAAATCAGGGGTTCGAAATGTTTCAACCGCCGCTCTATTACGCTTTGTCGGCGGGTGTTCTCTCAATCTGCCGGCTCTCGGTTAACGACGACGCCGCTTTGATCGTTTTGCGTTCACTGACGATGATTTTCGGCGTCGCGAATTTTATTTTCGTTTTTCTCAGTCTGCGATTGCTCTTTCCGGGCAGACTCGCTCTTCAATTGATTGGACTGCTCATTGCCGCGTTTTTGCCAATGCAGCTTTACCTCTCGCATTATGTAACCAACGAGACACTGGCCGCGACCTTGGTAACAGCGGCAATTTATCTTGGGTTGCGCGCGCTAAAAAGCGAACGCGAATCCGTTTTGCAATATCTCTGGCTTGGAGTCTGCATCGGTGCGGCAATGTTGGCCAAGGCCACGAGCCTATTACTCATTCCTCCGCTTCTCGGAGCTTTGATGATCAAGCTCGTGCAACAACGAGCTCCGATTGTCGGCTGGGTTCGGGCGTTCGGAATAACAATTGGCACTATCTTCGTCACGTGTGGATGGCATTACCTCCGGATCTGGCATCATTTCGGAACCCCCATTGTCGGCAACTGGGATCCGGTTCTAGGATTTCCGTGGTGGCAAGACCCGGGATTCCACGTCGCAGGCGATTATTTTCGTTTTGGTCAGTCGCTCATCGCTCCGCTTTTCAGTGGTTTTAGCGGGTTCGCCGACGGAATCTATTCTACGCTTTGGGGCGATAGCCTTTGCGGCGGACTGTCCGGTTTGCTTTCGCGCACGCCGTGGAATTACCAACTCATGATTGGTGGTTATTGGCTCGCACTGCTACCGACTCTGCTCGTCGCCATCGGCGCCGCAGTCGCGATCTGTCGATTTGCCCATCAGCCGACACCGGAATGGTTCGTATCGCTTGGACTTTCAGCCACACTCACGATCGCGCTGATTTTCATGACGCTAAAAGTCCCTTCCTACGCTCAAGTTAAAGCTTTCTACGGTTTGTCCGCGATCGTGCCTTTCTGCTGCTTCGCCTTGATCGGATGGCAAATGCTGACAGCGCGGTCGCGCATTTTGCAATTACTCGTCGGTGCCCTGCTCATTTTTTTTAGCATCAATAGCTTCGGCTCGGTCTGGATCCGTCCGTCGAGCGAACAACATATTTACGCAGCGCTCCGGTCGATTTCGCAGTCTCAAGCGGATCGCGCAGTTTCCGAAGCAACCGAGGCAACAAAAAACGAAGCTTCGAATGCAAGCGCCCGTTGCTTTTTCGCTGCAGTCCTGGATGAAATCGGTGAATCACGCAAAGCCGTAGCCGAATCCGAGCACGGCCTTCAGTTGGATGCTGCGAATGGTGATTGTCATCTTCAATTGGGAATCAGTCTGGCAAAACAGGGAGATATGACTCGGGCCATGAACGAAGCCCAACACGCGCTCGAACTGCAGCCCGAAAGTGCAGGCGGTTACGATCTTGTCTTCACCTTGGCGCGCGAGCTCCTCCGCGCCGACGAAGCGCTCGCCATTGGGCGCGATGCACTCGCTATTTCGCCGTTTGATTCCGATTTGCATTACCGAATCGGACTGGCCGCGGGCGAGATCGGAGATTTCACGACTGCCGCCCATCAATTCGCCTATGCCTTGTTGCTTCGGCCTAATCGCTCCGAAATTGCCGATAAACTTCATCTTGCCATGCGTTTCGCGGCGCAGGGCTCGAACGCTTCCTCGCAGTTAAAGGCGATCTCTTCTTCACCCCCAGATTTTCCTCCATTGTTAAACGAATTGGCTTGGTTGTTCGCAACCCATCCCGATGCCGCACTGCGCGATGGAGCGCGAGCTGTTCAACTCTCCGAGCGCGCATGCGCATTCACTGAACGCAAACAGGCTGCGTTTCTCGCGACTGCTGCGGCCGCTTACGCCGAGGTCGGAAAATTTGTTGAAGCGATCGCCACTGCTCGAGAAGCGATTTCTCTCGCGCGATCGAACGGCGACGTGAAAACGGCTGGACTGGCGGAAAGTCTTCTCAGCGCGTTTCAGGCAAATCAACCTTATCGAGAGGAACCGGCTCGATGAAATTTTCAGCCGCGCGCTCAGAGTTGGACGCAATGGTGGTCGAGATCGAGCTCACGCTCGTCAGCATCATTCAAGGCGTCGCCCTTTTTTTCTTGATCGACAACGCGCGCGTCGTGTTGACGACTCACGACATCGCTTTTTGGCTCTACATTCCGGCAGGATTACTCGTCATCTTCGTGTTTTGGTCGCGCTCGATTTTGCACACGCTCACGGTTGTCCGCTGGCCACTGGAGTTTGGACACAACTTTCTCTATGTGACGTGCGCTTTAGCCGAGGCGCTCCTGTTCACTAAATTAAGTGAGCCGCGAATGTGGTTTACCCTCGGCGCAATTTACAGCGCGGTCGGGTGGCTTCTTTTCCTTTACGATTTCCGTTTGATCCGCGCGCGAGAGAACGACAGCGCCGGCGAAGCAAGCAATCGTTTATATGCAAAAGTCCGCAGCGATCAGCGCCGGAACAGTATTCTGTTTCTCCCGGCGGTCTTCTTCCTGAACCTGATTTGCGCGTTTTGCATTCGTTCCTGGCCCGATTTTTTTCTCGTGCGCAATGGTCATGTCTGGCTCATCGCGTTCCAGCTGCTCGGCTTCGCCGCCTATTTGTTCTATTCCGTCCGCTTCTATGTCGATCTTGCGCCGTTCATCGCCCAGGCGCGACATGAATGGCGAGGAACGCTCGGCGATCGCGGGCAATCTTGAATCGCGCGACGAGGTCAGAGTCCACTCAACGCGTGGCGCGCCTTTTCGATGTCGGACGGACGCAGCACGATGATTCCTTTTGGCGAACTTCCGCCGGTGGCAAAGTATGCATACTCGATGTTGACTTCGGCTCGCGAGAGCGCGTCGGCAATTTTTCCCAGCACGCCCCGTTCATTCGCGGCATCGATGCAAAGCACATCGTTTTCAAATGCAAGCACGCCGCGCTCACCCAGAAGCATGAGCCCTTTGGTTGGGTCGCTCACGATCATTCGCACCACCGAATGATCGACCGTGTCCGAAACGGTAAGGGCGTGAATGTTGATGCCCGCTTTAGCCAGAGCTTCGCAAACGCGCGCCAACGCTCCGGGACGATTTTCCAGAAACACTGCCAGCTGCGTCGCCGTTTCCAGGGAGAGAATTTTTTTCATGTTGAGTCTGAGAATGACGCGACCCGCCGCTTCTGACAATAGAGATCGTTCCAGTAATTAGCTAATCAGGCGCGCAAATGTCATTGTCGATCCCAACATGAACAGATCCTTCGAGCTGGCGTCGTCGCATTTGCGAACTCCTCGACGAACCGTCGGGTTTTTCACCGCCTGCGGAATCGTTATCGCAAATATTATCGGCACCGGCGTTTTCACCAGTCTTGGATTTCAGGTTGTGGACATTCAATCCGGCTTCGCATTGATCATGCTCTGGATCGTTGGCGGAATCGCCGCCCTCTTCGGCGCGCTTTGCTACGGCGAGTTGAGCGCCGCGCTGCCGCGCTCCGGCGGCGAATATCATTTCCTTTCCGAAATTTATCATCCCGCGGTCGGGTTCATGGCTGGATTTGTTTCGGCCACAGTCGGCTTCGCCGCGCCCATCGCGCTCGCCGCCATGGCCTTCGGAGAATATTTTCAAGGCGTTTTCAACCGCGGCTCGCCGGTGGCGCTCTCCTTCGGAATCGTTTGGGCGGTCGCGCTTTTTCATCTCAGCAATTTGCGCGTGAGCAGCTTGTTCCAAAATCTCTGGACGATCGTGAAACTGCTTTTGATTGCTGTGCTGATCGCAGCCGGACTCCTCGTTGAAGAGAAACAGCCAATCAGTTTCTTGCCACACGCGGCCGACACGATGTCGATCTTCAGCGGCGCATTCGCGGTCGCTCTCGTTTACGTGATGTATTCCTACTCCGGTTGGAACGCTTCCAGTTACATCATCGGCGAAGTGAAGAGTCCGGAACGTAATGTTCCCCGCTCGCTTTTAGTCGGAACAATCATCGTCATGGCGACCTATGTTTTGCTAAATGCGATTTTCCTTGCCACCACACCGCAAAATGAAATGCGCGGCCAGATCAAGATCGGTTTGATCGTGGGCCAACACATCTTCGGCTCAGACGGCGCGAAGGTCGTCGGCGCGCTGATCTCGCTTGGGTTGGTTTCGACCATCAGCTCGATGACCTGGATTGGTCCGCGTGTGACCATGTCGATGGGCGAAGATCACTGGCTATTGCGATTGCTCGGTCGCAAAAACAAACACGGCGTTCCGACGTCCGCCATCGCTCTACAATTGCTGATCGTGAATTTGCTCTTGTTAACGCGGAGCTTCGAAAGCGTCGTCCAGTACACTCAATTCGCGCTGCTGCTTTGTTCTCTGCTGACCGTCATCGGAGTCATCGTTCTTCGCGCGATGCGACCGGATATTTCGCGGCCTTATCGCGTCTGGTTCTATCCAATGCCTCCACTCATTTTTGCACTGATTACAGTTTGGATGATGATTTATCTGCTGCGCTCGAAGACGATGGAATCCTTCGCCGGACTCATAACCGCGATGATCGGCTTCCTGCTTTACTTTTGCGCCAGCAAACGCGTCAGTGCTGGCGAATGAGAAAATTTAGCGCGGCGAAGATCAGCCCAACCAAATTGCCGATCTTTGCGATTGCCTGCCGCGCCGTAGCCTTGTGCATAGGCGGGTCGATCTTCATTCTGCTTTTGACTGATTCCGCTGAAGCGAGACGTCATCGCGATCCACCACCTGACGCCGCGATACAAGGTGGTCCGCCTTCGCCTGACGATACCGCGCGTTTTCTCGCCGGAATGCCGCTTCCGAAAAATTCCTCGCTCGCTCCGTTGACAAACGATCCGGCCTGGCAGGAGCACTCGGCGAACTTCGAAAAGGCTTTTGCCAAGATGAACACGCGGCAGTTGCTAAAACTGCACGCCTGGGAGGCACAATACTTTCCGGAATCGGCCGAACACATTCCGGTCGCGTTTTACATGTTCAGCGGTCCCGATTTTCTTTACATCGACCAATTTTTTCCAAAAGCGGACGTTTACATCCTTTGCGGCAAGGAATCGATGGGACCGCCGCCGGATCCAGTCCAGACCGGAAATCTTGGTTCAGCTTTGCACAATCTTGAGGAAGCGATGAATTCGTCGCTCCGCTTCAGCTTTTTCATTACCAAAGACATGAAAGTGGATCTTCAGTCGCAGGAATTGAAAGGGACCTTGCCGATCCTCTATGTTTTTCTCGCGCGCGCTGACAAATCGATCAAGGACGTCACCTACGGTTCGTTGAGTTCCGGTGGACAGTTTCAGCAAAGTCGACCCGGGACGGGCGAGACTCCGGGCGTGCGCATCGATTACATCGACAATCACTCTGGCCAGGAGCAGACACTCTATTATTTCACCACCGACATTTCTGACGGCGGAATCGCATCGACGCCGGGATTTCTCAGGTTTTGCGATCACTTCGGCGTCGGATGCAGTTTTCTCAAATCATCTTCCTATCTGATGTTTGAAGAAGGCTTCAACCGCATCCGCGATTTCATCCTCGATCATAGCAAGACCATTGTGCAGGACGACGCCGGCATTCCGCTCGCCAATTTTAATCGCGACAAATGGAACGTTCGCGTCTTCGGCAATTACATCGGTCCGATCGAAATTTTCAAACAACGCTATCAGCCGAAACTGAAAGAGATTTTCGATCAGAGCAATCCGCCGCCGATCGACTTTAACTTCGGCTACCGCTGGAATTACAAAGAGAGCCACCTTATCGTGGCTACGCGCAGTTAATTTACTCCTGGAAGCGGCGGAACCAGGAATAGGGAAAAACGTCACCCGGACAATCCGTCGGCCAGCGCGGCGGATTCATTTCCCGGTGCGGCTTCACGATTGGATAATGGTCGCCCACTTTGCCGCAGCGTTGCCGGAGATAACGAATTAGTTCTTCGCAGCAATCGAGTTGCGCGCGGGTCGGTTGATCGCGATTGAAATCGCCGACCAGACAAATGCCGAGCGCGATGTTGTTCAGGTAATCGCTGTGAACGTGGCCGCCGTTGATCTGGCGCCGCCAACGATCCCCCACTTCGACTTGTCCGTTGCCGGTCGAAGTTCCGTTGCCGATCACAAAATGATAGGCGAGTCCGTTCTGCATCCGGCGAAAATGCCGATGGTAATAATCAAATGCGGCCGCATTGCCCTGACGGGTCCCGCTGTTGTGCACGACGATGTATTGCCAACGACTTCGCGCGACCGGTGCGCGATCGATCTGAGCGCGCACCGAGCTCGTCAGATAACGGTAACCGGCGCCGCTCCCGGTGCTGCGTCCACCGCCGCCAAATAATCGTGCCCAAAAACCGCGCGGCTTTTCGTAGCCGTATTTTTCGATCGTTAACTGTTCCGGTTCTTCAACTGGTGCAGCCAACGCAGATTTCGCCCGCGGCACCGGAGTTGGCGGTGCGCTCGGACTTGGAACGGCGATTGCGCGCGGCGGCGCCACGCTTGCTCGGACTTCCGGAGTTTCCGAAGGTTTAGCCGAATTCTTCTTGTGCGGACTCGGCGATTTTTCGCCGGTTGTTTTCTTCTTCTTTTTCGACTTCGGCGAAGTTTCTTTGGCGGCCGCGGATTTCTTCGCTTTTGCTTTCGGTGTCGCTTCCGGAGTTTGGCTGGGCGTCGGAGACGTCTCGGATTCGTCCCTCGACGTTTTTTTCGCTTTGGCTTCTGCTTTTGGTTTCGGCGACGGCGAAAGGGGTTTCTTTTTCTTGCGTGGCGAAGTTTTTGGCTTCGGTGTCGGAGTGGGCGAGTCGTCAGTCACGGCACGAGCCTTCAGAACTCGTGGCGACCTTTCCTCATCCGGTGATTGCGCTTGGAGGACAAAACCACCAACGACCGCGCTGAGCGCGAGAAAAGTTGGCAAGCAAACGCGGAAACGTACCACTGCTGCGCAGCGTAACAGAGTGTTACGTCCGATCAACCGACAACGAAATCAAAACTCGGTCAATTATGCCGGCTGCATTGCCGACTCGGACGTTTCCGGCTTGCCGCGCCTTTCTCGTTCGCGGCGAAGAATCGCATTCAATTTGCCGCCGAGGAGCAAAAACAAACAGGTGAGATACATCCACGTCAGCAGAATGATGATCGACGCCAGCGCCAGATAAGTTGCGTCATAGCGGCTATAGCGAGCCACGTAGAGCTGAAACAACTTCGTGACCGTGATCCAGCCGACCGAGAAAAAAATCGCCCCCGGCAACGCCTGCCGAATGGTGAGATAATTTTCCGGAGTGAGCAGATACAAAACCAGCGCGAGACCGATTAGCGCGATCGCTGTGAACGGGAAACTCAAAGCCGCGACCCATTCCTGGAGCGGCACTTTCAGTTGAAAATTCACTTCGGCTACACCGGCCAAAGTTTCACCAAAGACGATGGCATTGAAACAAACCAGGATCACGATCCCGAACCAAAACAGCAGCAAGAACGAAATGATGTATTTCGACCACCAGTTGCGCGGCTCAGTGACTCCGTAGGTATGGCTTAGTGCCTTCGAAATCGTCGCAATGAAGACCGTGCCGCAATAAATCCCAAGCAGGATGCCGGCGTTTGCCAGTAATCCGCTCGAGCCGGTCACGACCACGCTTGCAGCAGCGGCGTCGAGGATATCCTGAACTTTGGGATCGGGCGGCATAAAACTTTTCAAAACATTGAAAATTCCGTGTAACTTTGCCGGATCGGTTCCGAACAACCCGAGCAGATGCCAGAGAAAGAGGAGCATCGGCGCCAGCGCAACTAAAAGCGTGTAAGCCATCTGCGCGGCCAGACCGGTCGTATTGTCGGTCGCGGTTTCCCAGACCAGTCGCCGAAAGACTTTCCAGATCACGCGCAATATTTTCACGTTTCTCAGAGTTTACTTTGCCGACCGGAAATATCCATTAAACTTCCACGCGCTTCAGCTGCTGTCGCTGCGGTCTTGGCCTAACGAATCGTGAAAAGAATTTTGATCCTCACCGCCGGATTCGGTGAAGGACACAACAGCGCCGCGCGAGGCGTGCGCGCCGGCTTGGCGCGGGTTGCACCAAAGGTGGAAGTCGAATTGCGCGATCTGTTTCCGGAAACCTTTGGCATTTTCAATGAAATTGTCCGCCGATTGTATCTGGCGCTCATTAACCGTTGGCCGAAATCGTGGGGCTACGTTTACAACTGGCTCGATCGCAAAAAGGATTTTGACAAACGATTCCAACGATTCCATGGCCTCAAGAAAAATCTCGGCCGTCTGCTCGATCGTTTTCAACCGGACGTGGTCGTCTCCACGTTTCCGCCTTATCCCTATTTGTTGCAGCAGATTTTGGGAAACGAACGTGGCTGCAAAAACATCGCTGTTATCACCGACTCGATTACGGTCAACGCGATTTGGTATCGCTCACCTGCAGATTATTTTCTCGTCGCCAACGAGCAAAGCGCAGCTGTCGTCCGTGATGGTGGCGTCCCGCCGGAAAAAATCAAAGTGTTCGGCTTCCCAGTCAGCCCGCGCTTCGCCGACTTTACGAAAGATCGACAATCACCGTCGGAGGTTATCCCACGCGTACTCTACGTCATCAACGCTGGTACACGCCGCGCACCGCAGCTCGCGCGCAAACTTCTCACGCTGAATATTCACTTAACTGTCACAGTCGGCCGCGATGAAAAACTTCGCCGCGGGATCGAGAAAGCGGCCGCCGATCATAAAATCGACATCTTTCGTTGGACCGATGAACTCCCGCGGATGCTTTGCGAAAATCATTTGCTTATCGGTAAGGCCGGCGGTGCGACAGTCCAGGAAACGATCGCCGCTGGTTGCCCGATGATCATCAATCATGTCGTTTCTGGTCAGGAAGAAGGCAATGCGCGTCTTATCGTTGAAACAATCTCCGGCGCGATCGCCCTTTCAAACGAAGAAGTCGTAACGCAAGTTCAGCGCGCGTTCGCCATCAACGCAAAACAATGGCGCGAATGGTCGACCAACATCGGCAAACTCAGCCGCCCGCGCGCCTCGCTCGATATTGCCGAATTTCTCCTGTCGATCTAGCAATTTATCATGTCGACCGAGGTGGAGACATCTCTAACTGTTTCAGAAATATTAAGAGATTCCTCGACTTCGCGAGGAATGACAAAAAGGAGACCGAGCCCTGCTGTCGAAAATTGCTAACGCCTAAAAACCTCTTCGCCCGCAACGAATGTTCGCAGGACTTCGAGCTCCGGTGAAATTACAACCAGGTCGGCGGCGTCGCCGATCTTGAACTGGCCTTTGCTGGTGAGACCAATGACGAACGCGGGCGTATCGGTCGCCATGGCAATAGCTTCGTGCAACGGCACGCCGACTTTTGTTACCATCGTCCGAACAAGATCGATCATGCGCGACGCGCTGCCAGCAAGCGCAGAGCGATCGGCCAACAGGCAAACGCCCGCTTCAACAATGCATTTCGTTCCGTAAAGCGAAAACTTCGAACCGTCGGGTAATCCGGCGCCGGCAGTTGCATCGGTGACAAGACAAATGCCGGTAAAATTTTTGGCGCGATACAACATTTTCATCAACGTCGGCGAAACGTGGTGACCGTCGCCGATGAGCTCACAGATTAATTCCGGTTCGCTCATCGCGAACTCGAGCAGGCCGGCGACGCGATCGATTCCGCGGCGACGCGTGCTCGACATGCAATTGAATGCGTGCGTCACGCTGCGCATGCCGTGCTCAAACGCAGTGCGTGCGTCATCCTCCAACGCATCGCTATGACCGCCGCTGACGCTGATGTTGTGTTTGCGCAATTCATCGATAAGCGCGCTCGCTCCGGGCAATTCCGGCGCGAGCGTCATCCGTTTGATCACATCACCGTGCTCAAGCAAAGGCTTGTACATCCCACGCGTCGGTCTTCGCATTAGACTCGCGCGCTGCGCACCCGGCTTTGCCTTTGAAATGAACGGCCCTTCCACATGAACGCCGGCGATCTGTCTAATCGAAGATTTGGCGGCGCGAACTTCGTTGAGCACCTTGACGATGGTCTTGATCGGTGCCGTCGCAGTCGTTAAGAGGAGCGACGTCGTCCCGCCGCTCGCGTGATAATCACAGATTGCACGAAAAGCTTTGGCCGACGCCTGCATCGTGTCGCGCCCCATCGCACCGTGGACGTGAAGATCGATGAAGCCCGGCGCGAGATAATTGTTTTCAAGATTGATAATCGTCTCGCCCGCTGCGTGCGGCTGCGCGCGAATCGCCGTGATCATCCCGTTTTCAGCGACCAGGTCCAATCCGTCGCGAATGCCATTTGGAAAGATCAAACGCCCGTTCTTGAAGATCATCGAGGGAACACAATTGCGTTTGCCGCGGGCAAAGTCCATCCTCTCTATCGGCGATGGAGTTCGATTACGATGTCGTGATCATCGGCGGCGCATTTTCGGGCGCGGCCACAGGGGTCATGATCAAGCGCAAAAATCCGGCCGCGCGTGTGCTCATCATCGAGAAGAACGCCGCGTTCGATCGCAAAGTCGGTGAATCGACGACCGAAGTGAGCAGTTGCTACATGACGCGCATTCTTGGCCTGGCGAATTATCTCGGTCACGAGCACCTCGCGAAACAGGGTCTGCGAATGTGGTTCTGCAATTCATCCGATCAACGGTTCGACAATTGCGTCGAAATCGGACCCCGCTACAACGCGCGCGTGCAAACTTTTCAAGTCGACCGCGCGAAACTTGATTCGCATTTACTGCAATGCGCCGTCAATGCCGGCTGCGAGTTATTGCGACCAGCGAAGGTCACGAAGATTGAGTTGAACGGCGCGAATGGGCAGACGGTAGATGTCGATCTTGCGCAGAAGAGCGTTCGGGCGCGCTGGCTGATCGATGCGAGCGGCCGCGCAACGTTGCTTGCCCGAAAGCTCGGACATTATCGACCCAACAATGAGCACCCGATCAACGCGGTCTGGGCGCGTTTTACCGGCGTGAAAGATTGGGACAGCTACGATTGGCGCGAAAAATTTCGTGGTTACATGGACGCTTGCCGGACGGCGCGTTCATGGGCAACGAACCATTTGATGGGACACGGTTGGTGGTGCTGGATCATTCCGCTCCGGGGCGGCGACGTGAGCGCCGGAATCGTTTACGACAGTCGAATCTTCCAATTGCCCGAAGGCGCCCACATCGCAGAGCGATTGCACGCACACATTCTGGCGAATCCGGTCGGACGCGAAATTTTTCGCGGTGCGCGCGCGATCGAGGGAGACGTGCACGCATTTTCGGCCCTGCCATATTACAGCGAAAAGGTTTGCGGCGATGGTTGGGCGTGCGTCGGTGACGCCGCGGGATTTATCGATCCACTTTACAGCCCAGGTTTGGATTTCTGTTCCTACACCAGCAACTACGTGGCCGATTTTGTCGCGCGAAATCTCGCGGGCGAAGATGTGACGACCAGTCTCACTCACTACAACGAGCAATATCCGATCATGTATCGTTCGTGGTTTGAGACGCTCTACAAAGATAAGTATTATTACATGGGTGACGCCGAGCTGATGTCGGCCGGTTTTCTGCTCGACGTGGCGTCGTATTATTTGGGTCTGGTCATTCCGGCGTACCGAGATCCGGAGAAAGCATTTCTCGAACTGCCGTTTCGCGGAAAACGGGGACAAATCGCTGCGAGGGTGATGAAATTTTACAATCGCCGTCTGGTAGCGTTGGCTAAACGCCGATTGACAACGGGACATTTTGCCAGGCGCAATGCCGGCTGGCGCGAATTGTACGATGGCTTCGTCCCTGATTTTCGCGTGACGAAATTGCTCCGCAAAGGATTATTGCGTTGGTGGAAAGCCGAACTAACGAATCTGCGGCTGATGTTTGCCTCCCCGGCGACAACGGCCACCAAACGCCGCTCCGCGGTCGCGCCGGTGGAAGCGTGACCGGTGCGGAGCGTCGTTGGTGGCACGGCCTCGCCGTCCACGGAGTTTTCTGGCGACGCTTGGTCGATTGGGGCGTGCGCCATCTTCCGGCGGTCTTCCATCCTCCATTAATTTGGATCGCGGCTTTCCTGTTCTTCTTCATCGCAACTCCGGCGCGCAAATCCGTCCTGCGAAATTTGCGCCTGATTCGTCCCACCTCCTGGCGAGTGATGAATTATCTGCGCGTCCTTCGTGTGTTCACAAATTTCGGTTGGTCGCTGACCGACGCGACGGCCTATCGAATGTCGAAGGCACGATTTCGATACGAACTCGAAGGCGGAAAATTTTTGGACCAGCTCGCCGCGGCGAAAGGTGGAATCGTCGTGACCGCGCACATGGGCAACTACAATTTGGGAGCGGCGTTGTTCGCGGAAAAATTCGATCGGCAAATCCGAATGGTCCGAGCGCCGGAGCCGGACGCGCTCGCGACGCAACATGTCGATCTTGCCTTGCAACAATCGAGCGCTGGCGCGGTCAAGGTCGGCTACAGCGACGACGGAACATCGCTTGCATTCGACTTGCTGAGCGCATTACGCACTGGCGAGATCATTTCCATTCAAGGCGATCGAGTCGTCGGCGGAGTAGGGCGTGCGCCGGTGAAATTGTTTGATCGTGAAGTTTTTCTGCCGAACGGGCCATTTGTTCTCTCGATTGTTTCTGAAACGCCAATTTACCCGCTCTTCATTGTTCGGATCGGCTATCGCAAATACAAAATCATCGCACGCGAACCGATCGTTTGTTTCCGCGACTCGGCATCGCGCGACGAAGTCATCGCTGATGCGATGCAGCGTTGGGCCCGAGTGTTGGAAGAAGTTGTGCGCTGCTACTGGCCGCAATGGTTCGCGTTTACGCCGATTTGTTAGTCGCGCTGTCTCCTAAATTGTGGGGCAACCGCTCCGGTTGCCATTTAATCAAGAATGGCAGGCGATGCGCCTGCCCTACAATGGATTCAACAAGCTGAAGTACCAGCGGACGAAGGCGTCCCCGAAGAATATCCATGTCAGCGCGCCGAAGGCGAGGTATGGGCCAAACGGCAATTTCGCCGACCAGACGCGTTTTCCGATGAGCAAAGTGGCCAGTCCAACGATTGAGCCGACGACTGAGCCGGCGAAAATGCTGAACAAGACACCACGCCATCCTAGAAAGGCGCCGATCGCAGCGAGAAATTTTAAATCGCCGCGCCCCATTGCTTCGCGCGGAATTTCCAGCTCATGCGCGACCCCGGAAATCCGATCGACCGTATCGAGCACGAACTCGTCCGCGCCGACGCGGACGCGATTGTAGTGGAAATCCAGGACCTCATTTCCGAAAACGCGATTGTCGATCTTCGCTTCGTCGCAATGGAGCAATAGCCGGTCTTTTTCGCGCGAGAAGTAATCGCTCCATAAACTTCGTTCCTCGCCGACGACGAAATCGGAATCGTCGCCGTGCCGCGTCCAGGTGAAAGGAGTCGGCCCGTCCAGCTTCACTCGTTTTTTGCCGAAAGCGATCTTGCCGCCTTCGAGCACGATCCACAAAATCACGTAACCGAGCGCGGCCGCGAGCGCAGCGCGAACCAGCGCAGCCAGACGCGAGTCCGTGTTCATCAACTCGGGCACGATAAAACTCGCGACAATCCCCGCGATCGTTCCGCCGAGTGTGATTTGGTCGGGAATAATAAAGTGTTCGAGATCGACGAAGGTGGCGATGAGTAGGATCGAAACGAAAACCCAGTAGGCGATCGCGATCTTCCACGGAAAAACTTCCCAGACGGCGAGAAACAAAAGCGCGGTCAGCAATTCGACGCCGAAATAACGAAAGGCAATCCTGGCCCCGCAGTTTGCGCAACGCCCGCGGAGAAACAGCCAACTCACGAGCGGAATGTTTTGTCGCCACGGAATCTGAGTTTTGCAGACCGGACAAAATGAACGGCGCGGTTCTTTGATTGAGATATCGCGCGGCAACCGATAAATGCCGACGTTTAGAAACGAACCGATGGCCGCGCCGAGAACGAACGCGAAGACAGCGAAAAGCGTGTAATAGAAAGAGATTTCCACGCGATCAGGTGGGGCTCGAGCGCAATCTTCGACGCTCCATCACCCAGGCGACCCAGATGCAGCTCTCGTAAAGTAAAGACATCGGCAATGCCATCGCGACGAGAGTCACCAGATCCGGTGTCGGCGCAATAATAGCCGCGAGTATGAAAATGAGCACAACCGCGTAGGGGCGGGTGCGGGCCATGAATTTGTAAGTGATGAGGCCGAAGTAAACCAAAGCGAGGACGACAACCGGCAATTCGAAAGCCATTCCGAAACCGAGAACGAATTTCGTCACGAATGAATAATATTGTTGGACGGTCCAGGTCGGCGCCCATCCGAGCGATTGGGTGTCGCGGAAAAAGAACAGAATCGTTTTCGGAAGCAACCAGAAATAGCAGACGACTACGCCCAGTAGAAAAAGACCGAAGCTGCCGACGATGGCTGGAAACAAAAAACGTTTCTCGACTGCGGTCAGCGCGGGAAGAACAAATTCCGCGACAAAATAGAGGAGCAATGGAAATGAAACAACGATGCCGGCGTAAAACGCGAGGTGAAACGAAATCACGAGCGAGTCAGTAATGCCCAGCGCCTTGAGCGCGCCCACTTGTGGATCGACACCATGGAGCGGCGCCTGCATTATCCGCACGAGCACTGAACGAAAAGCGAAACAGACGATCATCGCCAGGACGAGAGTGATCGCCATTTTCACAACGGTCCACCGCAGGTCCTCCAGATGCTCGAGAAACGGCTTTGACGTTTCGCTTTCCGGTAAGTCACGGAATTTAAAGATGTCTCGCAGCGCCATTAGATCGACATCTACCGTTGCGCGCCGAACGAAAAAAATCCGCGCGCGGCCATTCGCGCACAAATACTCAGCGTATTAGAATCGCGAATTTCGTTCGCTGCGATCATCCGGCTTAATTCAGCGGCGGTGAACGCACGGGACTCGAGAATCCCCTCGCCTTCTTCCTTTTGGTGAACAGCCGCGACTTGAACGAAGCGCGCCAGAAAAAGGTAACAATGCTCATCGGTGAATCCCGGCGAGGTGACAAAGTAACCGAGCGGAATCAGTTCGCCGCCGGGTGAGAGCTCGTAACCAGTCTCCTCGTTCAGCTCCCGCAATGCGACTGTTTCAATTTCTTTTTCGCCAGGCTCGATGTTGTCGTCGATCTGACCGGCCGGCATTGACCAAATGGCAGCGCGAATAGGGACGCGTTCTTCTTTGATCAGCACGAACTTTCCATCGGCAGTTTGCGGCGCAATGACGACGGCGGCTTTGCGACGAACGGTTGTCCAGGGCCTCGCCTCGGAATTGGTCGGCGTTTGCACCAGCTCAGTCACGAGAGCGAGATGCTTGTTAGCAAAATGCGTCGTTGTCGATCTTGTCACCCAGCCTCTTTCTTCTTGCAGCAACTTCGTAAATCGCATCTTAGCGCAGCTGTTTACGCCAATAGTCGAGACGCGCACCCACGTTCTTCCGTGAAGGAGCGCCGATCGCCTGCCGCGAGGCGAGTGACCTGCGTACGTCGAAGACCTTGGCAACATCGACATCGAAGAGCGACGAAAGCTTTTTCAGCTCCCGCGCCGGTATGTCATTGATTTTGCGGCGTTTCTTTACCGCGGTAGCCACGAGTTTTCCGACGATTTCGTGTGCTTTGCGGAAAGGAGCGCCCTTTTTTACGAGATACTCAGCGAGATCTGTCGCGAGGAGGCTTGCGTCATTTGCCGCGGACTCCATTCGCGCGCGGTTGATTTTCAACTCGGCGAGCATCGCCGGGAAGATTTGGAGCGCGGCAGTCACTGTATCGACCGAATCGAACAGGGCGTGTTTGTCTTCCTGCAAGTCACGATTGTAGGAAAAAGGCAGAGCTTTCAACGTGGTTAAGATCGACATCAGGTTTCCGTAAAGCCGGCCAGTTTTGCCGCGGGTCAGCTCGGCCATATCGGGGTTCTTTTTCTGCGGCATCAAGCTTGAGCCGGTCGCGAAGGCGTCGCTGAATTCTACAAATCCGAACTCAGCCGTGCTCCAGATGATTAAATCTTCACTCAAGCGGGAGAGATGCATCCCGATCATGGCCAAGCAAAAAAGAAATTCGCAGATAAAATCGCGATCGCTGACCGCATCCATGCTGTTTTGACTTATCTTGGAAAAGCCCAGTTCATGCGCGACAAAGGCGCGGTCCAAGACAATGGTGGACCCAGCGAGCGCCCCCGCGCCGAGCGCAAGCACATCGGTTCGTTGCAAACAATCTCGCAGACGTTCGACATCGCGCGCGAACGCTTCGGTTTGGCCCAACAAGTAGTGCGCAAAATAAATCGGTTGGGCGCGCTGCAAATGCGTATACCCCGGCATGACAAGATCGACATTTTTCTCGGCAAGATTGAGAAGAGCCGTCTGTAATTTTTTGAGCTGCGACGACGTCCGGTTGATTTGATCTTTGACGTAAAGCCGAAGGTCGAGAGCGATCTGATCGTTGCGGCTCCGCGCGGTGTGCACCTTCGCGCCCGCGTCTCCGATTTTTTTGGTGAGAGCGCTTTCGATATTCATGTGCACGTCTTCAAGCGATTCGTCCCATTGAAATTTTCCGGAATCGATTTCCCTCTCGATTTCGCGCAGTCCGGCTTCGATTTGTTTCTGTTCCGCAGCGGAGACAATCCCAGCTTTAACCAGCGCGGCCGCGTGCGCGATCGAGCCGGCGACGTCATGCCGGTAAAGCCGACGATCGAAGGAAGCGGACTCGCTGTAACGCTGCCCGATGTCGGCGACAGATTTATGAAATCTTCCTTTTCGCATGATTAACCAGCGGAACGCTGCGAACGTGTCACGCGGGCAAAGTTACCGCTAGTTATTTCGGCGCGAGAGAAGCGACAATTTTGTCGAAACGCGGATCGCCGCGCAGCGAATCCCACATGGGATCCAGCTTCAGCTCGCCATAACTCAGGTACCCGGGAAGTTTCACGGCAGTACTTAGCTCAGTAAGAGCGGCGTCTTTCTTTCCGGCCCACGCATAAGTGAGCGCCAAATATTTGATCATTCTTGCTCCATCAACTGAGTCTTTTGTGACCGGAAGAAGATCAACGGCTCGTTTGGATTCGTGAACTGCATCTCTCTGATTACCAAGAGCGGCGTCTATTAAACCAAGCACACAAAGAGCAGGTGCATTGTCCGGTTGCTGCTTAACGATTTGTTCCACTTCTGCGCGAGCGGCGGTGAATGCAGAACGCGCCTTCTCGCCATCACCGCGGAAACTAGCAAGAACTCCCTCACACCATGCACGTGGGAAAGGAAAGGCTTCTTCGCGACATCCATCACTCGGCATGATGCTAAGGGCACGCGCGGCCTCGTCCCAGTGGCGTTGACAGCTACCAAGATGGAACAATTCTGCTGCGAAGCTTCCGACGGCGTTGGCGTCTGCAGCTTCCAGTTTTTGGAAAGCCGCCGCCAATGGCTTCACGTCAGCCTTCCAGTCCAGATCTAGCTGTGCTCGATTCAGTTGGGTGTTCGTATTCGCAGGAGCAATCGCGAATGCGCGGTCCAGAGTGGCGGCCATCTCCGGATAGCGCCGTAACAGCTCGTACGTCCTGGCAATCTGCTGCAGCACCAATAGCGCCTGTGGACCAGCCGGATCGAGGTCCAATGCGTGCTGCATGTTTTCGAGAGATTTATCCCAGCGGCTCTGCCGGCGGTCGATGTAGCCTGTGAGCAAGAATAGTAATGGCTCGTTCGGCAATGTTCCTCGAGCAGCCGCCAATTCCTTGCGCGCGTTGTCGTAATCGAGATGGCCCCAGTAAAGATGTTTGGCCAAAGCGAGATGCGCCTCCCCCGATTCGGGACGCAAGCGGCGGAGCGATTGGATCGCGGCCTCGGCCAGGTTCAAACGCGCACCGGTGTGGTCAATCGCTCGCACGTAGAGCTGATCATGCGCGTGTGCGAGCTGGTAATATGCGAGAGCAAAAGATGGATCGCGCCGAACTGCTTGTTCGAGCAAACGAGTCGCTTCGAAAAGTTCGTTACCGGAAGTGAAAACCGCACCCTCTACAAGCTCACGTCCGCGTAGATAAAGATCATAAGCGGCCAGATCGGCAGTCGGTTTTTGTTCGATGGCTGCTTTCTCAACCGGGGAAAGTCTTGATTTGAGTTGGGCGACGATCTGTTCCGCAAGCTCGTTCTCGATCGCGAAGACGTCTGCGATTTCGCGGTCGTAATGCTCGGCCCAGAGATGCACGTCGGTACGGGCGTCGATCAACTGTGCGCTGACGCGAACTCTGCCCCCGGAACGTTGCACTGTGCCTTCGAGAATGTGAGCAACACCGAGCGTCTTACCGATTTCACGAAGATTACGCTCGGCGTTGTTCTTGTACTGCATCATGGATGTGCGGCTGATAACTTTTAAATCGGCCACTTTCGCGAGATTAGTCAGAATCTCGTCCTGAACGCCGTCGGCGAAGTATGCGTTCTGTTTGTCATCGCTGAGATTTTCAAAAGGAAGGACGGCAATGCTTTTCTCGGGAAGTGCGCCCGCCAGATTGCCAAATTTCTGTGGCCCATTGCTCGTCGCACGATGACGGAAAAAGATTGTGAAACTGATTGCGAGGGCACATCCGGAGAGAAGCAGCGCGGCCATGGGCGCCCAGCGCGGCCAGCGCGGCGACGAAACTGGGTGGACCGGGCGGGGCTCCTTCCAACGTTGTCGACGCTTAAATTTCTCCGGCACCTGTGGATTACCGAGGCCATTCTTGCAAAGACTGACGACGTGTAATCTTAGGCCGTGTTTTACTTCGCACTCGCCCAGATCCTTCAGATAAGGCTGCCAATGCCGGTATTGACTAAGATCTTCGGCAACATGTTTGGATAAAAGGATGTGGCCCGCATCTCCGCAATCGAGCACACGTTGGGCGACGTTAATACCCGCTCCGGCAAAATTAATCCGGTCATTCACGTCCGGGACCTGGTTGACCGGACCGCTGTGGATTCCCATGCGAACCTGAATTTCCGGCCGGCTTTGCAGCGCCTCCGCGATCTCCAACGCGCACCGCACTGGCTGCTCGGGGCTTTCGAAGAAAAGCAGCGCCATCCCATCGCCAGTGGGCAGACGAATCAGTTTGTCCCGTGCTTCGGCGGCGCGGAAACAATCGGTCGCACGAACGATGCGATTCAACTGCTGGAGCGACTCGATCTGCTCATTGACGAGCAACTTCGAATATCCAACCACGTCGATTAGCAAAAGGTGCGCGATCTCAAGCTGTAGATCGGGCGGTAACTCAGCGGACATTGGTCGCAGCTGTAAAGCCCTCCTTTCGCGAAGTGATGGTCGCAAGATCGACCGATCCGGTCGAGCCTAATTGTTAGGCGACCGACAAGCTGTCTGGGACAACTGGAGACAAGGCCGCGCGCTGTCGGCCCTGCCAAAGCACATCCGGCGCGAAGGCAGCGAGATTCAAGACGATCATAACCAAGGCGAACAAGTACATCCCCATGGCAAGGCCGATTGCAATATGCATCAAGAGTACGCCAATCAGCCAGGTTTGGCGCAGTCGCGGTTGCCAGATAAAAAGTGGATAGCCAAGCTCCAGAAGGACAACCGCAATACTGGCGATGGGTAAAATGTATCTGAAGTGAACAAGGAGGGCTGGCCGAACAAGATCAAATGGCGGCCGAATCAGAGCGCGCCAAAGATTTATTCCGTCCCACCACCCGCGTCCGAGTGCCTTGGTCAGGCCGCTGAAAAGATAGATGAGACATAAGTGAAGTTGAAGAACGCGCCGCCAGAACCCGAGTCGCTCCGAATCCACTGTGGGCTTATTACACCACAAATGGTCGAGACTGAATCGGTCCGGCAGCGGAGACAACATCAGATAAAACAGACCTGTGGTCGTGAGCGCGTCGACGCCGTAGCTCAAGAACCCGCCGCTTTTAACAACGCAAAGATGCACGAACCACACACCAGCCGCCGACGCCCGGCAAAAAAGCCCTACCAGCATGAGGACACTTAGCGCCGCCAGAAAATACCAGCACATCTGTAGAATCAGCGGTTCGCTGATGCCCGCTTGTTTCCCGGCCCAAACAAACCAGCCGAGACGCGGAATGAGGCTGCTTTCGAGCGACAACAGAGCTTCGGATAAGTCACGACTGAGAAGTGGATGGGCGATGCCTCCAACGAAACTGCTCCAGTCATGTCGCAGCGCAAAGAGGTTGAGAAGGACCTGGACCCCGAGCCCCACGCGCAAGATCGACAACCACTGGTCCGACTCGCCCCGGAAAAACCATTCTACGATGCGCCGTAACACCCGCCTTGCTCCTAATTGCGGCGATCGGCCGGTCTTAAACGGGAGAACGTGTAGGCGTGCAAAAATTCGTAATCCTCCGTGACACCGCGCGCAAATTCCGCCGGATCGGGCAATTTCAACATTCCGAACACCGCGCGGGCCGAGTCCGCCCCCGGATGCTTTTCCCATGTTGCCGCTGTCAGCATCCGAACCAGAATGCGTCGCAGCTGCTCAGAATCGGTGCGGCCGATTTTGTCCAACAAACTGCCTAGTCGCAGAACGGCCGCGTCGGACTGAACGGCCGGCAAATCGTACTCAGTCCGTCCATCAGGATAATGGAATTCAAAAACGATTTTATAGTTTTCCGGAACGTTCGGCGCAAAAAATCCGTAGGCCCCTTCAATTCCGGCGCAGTGCAGATACGCGACCAGCGTTTGTCTGGCGACATTTACGGCAGCCGGATTCTGAGTTCTCGATACAGTTTGTCTAGGCCGAGGCGCTTCTCTACTCTGAGGATACGGAATGACGGTCAACCCCTTGGCGACGAGCGACCCTAGCTCGTGAAGCGCGATGGCGACGATCAAAGCAAAATGAAAACCGAACCATGTCAGGTAAGCGGTTTTCCGGCGCACGCAGTTCACATCCGACGGGACTTGCCCGACCCAGCGAGAGTTACTGAAAGGCTTGAAGCACCGCGGTCATATCGGTCGCCGAAGATGTAGTAACCTTTTGAGTCACGTTCACACCACGAATGCTCTGGGTCGCTGTCGAGCTGGAAGCCGGTGATTGATCGTCAACCAAGATAATCTCTGAAGTCTCGCCTTGCGCGTTTGTAGCTTGTAGGTTGCACGTCGTGTTTGGATCGTTCATCGGGGTTGATTTGTAATTGTTGTCGGTATGCTTCAGGCAGTAACGCGCGTGGTGCGCCTTCAGGATATTTGTTTCAAAATTGTTCGCGTCATTAGCGTAAGCCGTCTTTAACTTCGCGTCGGTGAACGTCAAGGTTAGCTCGCCACTCCTCGTGCCGGCTTGCTGAGCAAAGACGCACACCGCGACAACAGACAGGCAGATTACTGCCGAGACAGCCTTAAGGATAACCAATCGATTTGGTAGTTTCATAGGGATTGCCGGTTTGACCCAATACGCCCCGAATGACAAGCCTAAAAATGGATTCCTGAGCCGTTAGGCAAACACGAGTGAGTCGGCGATGGCGACTCGTTGGTTAGTCGAGCGATGCGCGCCGCGTCACCGTGACCGAAGCATAGGCTGCGTCTTTGAGAACAAACTTGCGGATTTCAATGCTGATTTTCCGGATCCGAAATTTCCGCAGAAGGTGCGAGGCGAGATCGTTGGCCAGAGTTTCTAGAAGTTTGGGGGATTGCCGAGAGAGAAAGTCTTTCGCGTCCCGACAGAGCGCAGAGTAGTCAACCGTGCGTGCGATCGCGTCTTTGAGGTCGCGGAGGTCGCGCGCCGGCCAAAGAGTAATATTGAGAACAAGGCGCTGGCGCTTGGCCCGCTCGGCTTGGGAAGCGCCGACCCGCGCGAAAACCTTGAATTGCTCAATATGAATCTGCTGGTCGGCACTGACTCTCATTTTTTGAAGCCCTAGTCTATCGGAGAATCCCTTTGTAATCGAAAACTGCAGATTTTGGTAAAGTTTTTCGGAACTTCTACCGGTAAATCTCGTAATTACGAAATAAAGACGGGACTCGCCTCAGAATGAAACGGCTTTGTTCTGCTGTACCGTGTTTGGGCTTGTCAGGCGCAACCTCACATTTCATCATCGCCGCCAATGAAAGTCGAACCGGCAGGCAGCGGTATGCTCAATTTGAACCGGTTCCAAACGACGCGCTGGAGTGTCGTCCTGTCCTGTGCGCAAACGAGCGAGACGCAGGACGCGGCGCAGAGAGCGTTGTCCGAGCTGTGCCGCGTATATTGGCGACCGGTTTTCGCATTGATCTGCCGTCGCGGGCATTCAGTAACCGACGCCCAAGATTTAACGCAGGATTTTTTTGTCATGCTACTTAAAGGCAATTTGCTTTCGCTGGCAGATCCAGCACGCGGCCGCTTTCGATCACTGCTGCGGACGGCGGTCGAAAATTTCCTGAATGACAAGCAGCACCTTGCCCGACGGCAAAAACGTGGCGGAACGCTACAATTTGTGGCCTGGGATGACTGGATGGCGGAAGCTCCGTCGCAATTGTCGATCTACGGACAAGAATTGAAAAGCTGGCCGCCAGAACGGATTTTTGATGTGCGCTGGGCCGCAACCGTGGTCGAGCAAGCGCTTCGGCGACTGGCCGAAGAATGCGAAAACCGCGGCCGATTACGCATGTTTACCGCCCTGAGCAAATACTTAACCGTTGAGCGAATGGAAATTTCTTACGCGAACCTCTCCGCTTCGTTGGGAGTGCCCGAAACTGTGATCAAACGCGTCCTGCATCAACTGCGCCTGCGTTATCGCGTCATTCTTCGAGACGAGGTCGCGCAGACGGTAGCAAACCCCGCCGACGTGGATGACGAGATCCGTTATTTGTGCGCGGCACTCGCCAGCACGCAGTGAATGAGAATATGAATTTTTCGGGTCTGACTGATTTGCCGGAACGTGCCGCGCAACTTTGCGACCGCTGCCGATGTGGATCGTTTGCGCGAGTCGCTTCCGGCCTTTGCGTCAGCTGTTTGTTGCGCAGCGGCCTTGATTCGAATGAGGCGAACATCGAGGACTTCGATACCCTCCTCGCCGCGGTCGACATTCCAGATCGCGATTGGCAACTGGGTAGCTACCGTATTTTGGAAGAAATCGGTCGCGGCGGGATGGGAGTGATTTATCGCGCACGGCATGCGCCCTCGCGGCGAATCGTGGCCTTGAAGCGGATGCTCAACTACAACAGCGACTCGCGCGAAACACTCACACGGTTTCAGCGCGAAGCGTCCGCCGCCGCCAGCCTCGATCATCCAAATATCCTGCCGATTTACGATGTCGGCGCGACTGATGACGGGCTTCCGTTTTTCAGTATGAAATTTGCCTCTGGCGGAAGTTTGCTCGACTCAAAGGAGACCTTCCGCGAATCGCCACGGCGCGCAGTGCAACTGGTTGCGGCGGTGGCGCGAGCGGTCGATCAGGCTCACAGCCAGGGAATTCTCCACCGGGATTTGAAGCCCGGAAACATTCTACTGGATGCGCGCGGGGAGCCGATGGTCAGCGACTTCGGTTTGGCAAAGTGGCTCGATACCGCCAGCGAGCTTACCTGCACGCTCACTGTATTCGGCACGCCGGGATATATTGCACCCGAACAAGCGGCGAATGCGGCCGCGGATCTCACACCGGCGACTGATGCCTATGGTCTCGGCGCGATTTTATTCGAGCTGCTCACCGGGCGGCCGCCATTTTTGGGCGAGCACGCCGTTGCGGTGATTCGTCAGGCAGCCGAAAATGACGCCCCGAAGCTGCGTTCGGTTGTGCCGAACGTATCGCGCGATCTAGAAACAATTTGCGCTCGCTGTCTCGAACGCGATCCCAATCTCCGTTACCAATCCGCCGCCGCGCTCGCCGAAGATCTGGACCGTTGGTTGGAAGGCCGACCCGTCAAAGCCCGGCCCGTTTCGCCACCGGAGCGTTTGTATCGCTGGTCGCGTCGGAATCCAATCCTTGCGGTCAGCTTTGCCGCTTGTCTTTTCTTCGGCGGAGTCATCGCGGCGCGTCAGATTCAGAGTTGGGAGTTGGAAAACAAAGTGCGGGAAAACGAATTGGCGCGGATCTCCGTCGCAGTTTTGCCATTCCTCGATCTCGATAATGCAACGGAAGAATCGGATTGGACCGTGTCGTTAGCGCAAGCATTGCAGATGGAGCTTTCCGGCGTCGGAAACGCACGAGTGGTTGCGATCAGCAACGCCAGCGATGTGAAAACGGCCGCTCGCAATTTTCGAACGCGCACCGCGCTCTTCGGCACTCGCCGAAAAACCAATCGCGGCACGCAAATTTCCGTGCAGCTGCTCGACCCTGATGGCGAATCACTCTTCGGGCGAATTGTCGATCTAACCGAAACTCCCGATTTGAAATCATTCACACGCGGTTTAGCGCCGGCGCTGTATTCAGTCTTGGCCGCAAACGATTGGTCAAATTTGATTGCGGCAAAGAGCGATCCGGCGATGCGAAATGAGCAGGCGCGCGAGCTGATTACAGCTGGCCGCGAGCTGAACTTTCACTATACCGTGCGCGACTTTGATCGCGCGATCAGTTGTTTCGAAAAAGCGCTAAAATTGGAACCTTCTTCCGCGCTCGCCCATGCTTATCTTGCCAGTGCCGCGGCTGCCCGCACGCATTACGTGGCGGACGCGAATTCGCTTGCTTACGCAGAGCGCGAAGTGAAAGAGGCGTCTCGTCTGGCGCCAAATTCGGGCGAAGTTTTGCGCGTTTTGGCGGGAGTCAATTACCAACGCGGACAATTGGGCAAAGCGCTGGACGCCGGTCTACACGCGATCGAAACGAGCGCCCTCGACGGAAAGTCCGCCGCCTTGCTCGGAATGGTTTACAACGAACTCGGCCGACCGGACCAGGCGTTGCGCTGGTTCGCTCTGGCGAAACGCTCCGATTCCCGGCCAGGCGAATACGATTGCCCCATCGGGGACTGTTGGACCGCCTTGGGCAATGACGAAAGAGCGCGCGCCGCTTATGGCCGATCCACTGATCTGCATCCCGAGCGATCGCATGGATGGATCTGCACTGCGCGCCTTTTTTTGCTCAATGCCGAGTTCGCCAAGGCACGCGCTTTTTGCCAGGAGCATCGTAGCCACAATCCGGAAGCCACTGATGGAGCTCAATTGGCCGCTGAAATTGAATTTTTCGCGCGCAATTTCTCTGAAGCGGAACAGCTTTACGCAGCCCTCGAACGAGAAGACCCGGACGGCGGCGGCACATTTTACGGCGGCATTAGCTACAAGTCGGCCTTGGGCCGTCTTGCTCTTAATAAGAAAGCGGGTCGCTTCGGCGATCCTCTATTACAAGAGTGCCTGGTTAAGGAACTAAAACAATTGGCATCTGCACTCGATAATCCCGACATCCTTTATCGAATTTCTGCGATCGAGTCCTCCCTCGGCAAAACCGAACCGGCCATTGGGCATCTGCAGGCCGCAGTTTCAGCGGGGTGGATCGATTACCGCTCGCTTTCTCTCGATCCGCGGTTTGACGCGATCGCGGAGGACGTGCGCTTCAAAACGATTCTCGGAAAATTGAAGCTCCGAGTTGAAGATCTTTCCAAGACAGCAAGGACGGGTCTGTAACCCAACCAGCAAACGAACAACCAAGAAAAACTAACCCATGAGAAAATGGAATAACCCAGATGATAAGAAGGCGGCGTGCACCGCAGTTCTGAAGAGAGTAATGAGCGACAAAAGTTTTGGGGCGAAGTGTCTTAAATCGGACGAATTCGCTCGCGATGCTTTTCGCACTATCGGCGAAATCGAAGTGCCGAAAGATGCCAAGGTCGTATTCTTGCCGGAAGGCGATCTCGATAAGGCGAAACGAGATGGCACTGGCTCCCTCGTACTCGAGATGCCGCCGACAGCAAATGGACATTCAAACGGGCATACGCTGGAATATGTGCGGTGCTCATATGTCGTGTGGTGAGAGCGGCAATAGGTTTCCCTCCGGCCGCAGCCAATTTTCGATCAGTATCGCGAGATAGCTCTATCCGCTCTTTTAAGGACGATGAGCGCGCGTTCCTAAAAGGACGCGGCGGCGCAACAGTCGTGACGAGTCCTTCAATTCCGCGATTGCGGCTGAGAACGGTTTCCACGAAGCGGGAACAGCTCTTCGTCGTGTCGTAAATTTTGGTATGTCACAACGCAAGAGAGCGCGCGCTTCGGCAAGCCCGACTCGACGGCTTTCCGCCAACGCGCAACATTCGCGCGCAAGGCGCCGCCAACGTTCACCTCTTGCAATCATATTGCGCGGTTCGAATGATTCACGGAGAAGTCGCGCGTATTGCGAGCTCGCTCTCAGAAGAACGCGTCCATTTTCTTGCCGCCGGGCTGGTAAAATTATTTCCCTGAAAAACTTTTCTGCCCGGCCTTTGTCGGCAAAAATTCCAGTGACAGCTTCGACCCCGCAAACGAGGTCGTTTACATATCTTGAGGGTTTTTGCGGGACGCGTCTGTATCGTGGCCAGCAATTGGACGGCGCGGTTTCTGAAATCGTTGCATCAAGCGGAGCGATTCCACGGTAGAAACCAACTCGATCGCGCGAAGTAAGCGGCAAAAGGCCAGTACGAAGAAGCGCCGGCAGCGATTGTCCGTCTACGGAATTCACTCCTCGCGGACGCAATGGTAGTTCTTCGTCGCCGATCAATTCGGCGTCTACCAAGATTGGTTGTGATCCTACGGCAAGCCAGTTGTCTCGATGCAGATCCGTCGCCGCCAGGATTTGCGCAAGCGCTGCCTGTACGCCCCAGCGAAAATAAAAAAGGCGGACCGCCCGGAAACTTCCACAACTCGTCATCGGCAAAAATTCCATCCAGGTATAGTTTCTTCGCGCCAGTAACTTGGGTACGCGAAAGATAACCTGAATGCCGTTTTGATTTAACCAGCGCAGAGCTTCGAACCAGAGTTGCTCTCGATCGCACGATCGCGGTTTATAGATAACGTGATGATCTCCGGCGAACTCAATTGCCGTCACGGTTTTTCCGCCATCGTGCGGGTCGGAAAACCCCGGTCGAATACCAGTAACGCGAAATTGTTGCTGTCGACGCGGAAACCTTGAGCAGAGATCGGCTTTATCTCGCAAGAGACGAGCGAGCAGTTCGTGCTGTGCGTCAATCCAAGCGGAGATAAGTCGCGCCGCGGTTTCGAGAAGACCTGGAAATTCAACGATCGTTTCCAGAAGCGTAGTCTCACTACGCAGCGGGCGATTTTGTTGTCCGTTTCCTACTTCCAAGCTGCGCGCCACCGCGTTCGCCGCGTTTTGCTGAAGACGCAAAGTCGGCGTGAGTGCAAACGCGAGCTGTGCCGACAAATGTCGACCCAAATGATTCCATGCTGAATTCGCGAGAATCCTCTTCGCGGCGGGCGGCGCGGTCCGTCGCAATCGGGTTACGGCGAAGCTCACCGCGGGCGCCAATATGTCGTCGAATAAAATTGAAGGCTGCCGCCTCTGCAAATGACCAGTACGTTTGCGGGGTGTGTTCTCTAAAAAGATGACAAGTTCCCGCGCGATTCGACCGGCTTTCGCGTCTGCCGCCGCCGGCGCGCATTTATAGCTCTGCCGTTGCACACCAGTGTTCACTAACTCGGCCGATTTGATTCAGAGCGGTTGTCGATCTTTCGCGAATGCCACAAACTTTCTGAGGCTATCAATTCGTCGCGGCTCATTTGATCGACCGAAGACGACGGTCAGCGGCCTCCAATTCGGATCCACATTCAAATAATGTTTCGGGTCCGCATTCATCAGGCCCAGCAAAACTTCGGCCACGATGCGGCTACCGAGAGGCCCGAGACATTCGCCGCCACGAACTGCGGATCCCGAGCACCTCCGCTTCGCGCAGGAGATAATACCAAAGCGGCGTTTTCTCGTTCATGCCGCGGTCCCAAAGAAATTCGTTACCTTCGTCGTCGAATCCGATCTGCGCTTCAGTAAGCGGCAGCACGCCCGCGGCCCGACACGCCTCTTGCCCCGACGGCAAACCGATTCGAGCTCCGCGCAGAAGGGTCATCTGCGGCAACGGCGGTAGCGGCGTTTTAGAAAAAATCGGCATCGCCGCCGCCGGCAAATTAAACATATCCTCGGAGATCAAGGTGTCGATGTTCTCCGCGAAATTCGCGTTCCCGCCCCAGGTGCGCGTGAAGCGATCCCAGTCCACGACGTTGTCCGCTGGAAGCGGTTCACTGGGTTCGTTTGGTCTTGTTTTTCGAACCAAATCGGACAAGCGGACAAGTCCAACCCAGCGGTTAATTTCATATTGAGGTTGCACCATGCTGTGGCCAAAACGAAAAGCCGCTTGCGTGAATTCAATCGGAAGCGCCGGAATTTCTTCGCCCGGAACCGGTTTGAAAAAGCGGGCACCGTGTTGTTCGATGTCCGTCAAAATCTCCGGCAAAACAAACCACTTCAAGAATTCGTTGCGGACGATCCATTGATAATGCCAGACAACAAGCCGACGCGCCGTGTCGAAAATGGTTTCGTTCGGCAAAGCTTCGACGGTTGCCCCGTCGCGTTTGAGATAATCAACAATGCGATTGTGAAACTGGAGAAAGACAACGTGCAACTGTGCGAGAATCAGATGCTGATCGTTCCTATCGTCCGCAAGTAGCGTCCTTCCGTTTCGGCGATAAAAATCGTCCGGCGTAGACGGAATCTTTTTGCGAGGCAGCGCCTCTGTATGGCCCAAAAGGAAAGTCTCGCTGCCGCTTTCGGAAAGATCATAAAGGTTGGGCGATTTCTTCGGTCCTCCACCAAAAATGCTTTCCAGATTCAGCCGAGGCGCGTGAAAATTTCTGGTTCTCTCAGGAGCCGCCGATGCGTGTTCGAGCCTGGTTTCATCACGTGTTAGATCGTGATCCAAAAACTGACCGAGATAGACAAAACCCGAAGGCGCAAGATCACCTCGTCGCGGGCGGCCTCGTCGATTTTCCGGAACATCCTTCATCCGCATTGAGAGCTCACGCAGATGCGTCTGGTCGTGTCCGCCAAACGGTCCGCCAAAAAGACGTGAATAATGCGACACCATACGAAAAGTTTTCACTATCTTCTACGATCTTAGCTCCTCGAAGTTCGAAAAAAACGGATCGGGCCTACGGCTTTTGCGGAGAACAAAAAGCCCCGGAGTTGCCGCCGGGGCTTCTGTAAGCTTGAAACAGCTAGCTTGTTTTAGAAGTGAAAACTTAATCCGCCACGGAAGACATGGAATTTCATGTCGGCCTCAACGCGAGTATCTCCCTCAAACGTTCGGCCTTGACCAGTCGTGCCGAAAATTGAGCTCGAGGCGCTCGAGTCCCCAAGATCGACATAGAGATAGGTAAAATTCAGCATCCAATGCTGGCTCAGGCAAATATCGATACCGCCCCCCGCCGTCCACCCACCGCGAACGTCTTTATCGTCACGGAGATCTGCGCCGGTTACCGCGCCACCAACAGGCGTAGACCCACTGAGCCCTGTCACCTCACTCACCCCGCCCAGGCCGACCGCACCGCCGCCGGTCCCGAATATCATGAACCGGTCGCCGAGCACGTATCCGAGACGCAAACGCCCGGTGCTAAACCAATCCAACTCGGTTTTTGAGCCAATAGTGGTCTCGAATGGAAAAAGTGGGCCCGGAGGCAGCGCGAAAAAGGCCGTCGCCGAATCGTGTCGTTCCAGGTTGCTGGCGGAAAGATCCACTTCGAGACCGAAGACCCAGTTTCCACGCTGCCAATTATAACCTCCATGGAATCCAGCTTCCCAACTCGACTCGTCATTCTTCCTGGTCCGGTCAACGACTGTGTCAACGACACCGGGCAAGTCACCCGAGCTCGGCGATATTGTTTGTTCAAAGACAAAGGTTTCTTCATCGAGCTTTGCCCAAATACCGCCTCCATGAATTCCAAAATACCAACCTTCGAAGCACGAAGTCGGTGGCGGCGGTGCTGGAGCCAATTCTTTTGCGGCGAGCGGTTCCGGACCAGCATAGGCTAGAGCGCAACACCCGCAAAACAGTGCAATGGTTAAGGTAAATCTCTTCATGGACGCGGTTTCTATGAAATTGGCAAAACCCGGTCAAGCTATTTTGTAGGGCGTTGCCCTACTAAGGAGGCCCGGCCGCCTAACCGACGCGGAACCGAATGTCGCGAATGACTTTTCCGCCGAAGCGCTGCTTTAATTTTCGCAAGATGTCGATCTTCGAGACCTGCTCGAGCTCGTAATGCAACGCTGGTTGGAGCACGCGCACGTAAAGAACGCCTTCCCGCAACGCGACCGGCGCCGAATGGACAGAGATAAAGTCGCCGACGATTTTGCTCCACGCCTCAAGCACTTCGATTTCGTGCAATCGCTCTTTCAGGCCAAGCCGCTGCATCAATTTCGGCAAAACAGCCGCCGTAGTCTGCCATCGGTCGCTAGGCACAGATTTTTCCGATAGCCCGCGCCACTCAGAGATGACTTTGGCGTGAAGTGACGGATTCATCTTTTTAACTGTAGCGGCGGTCTATGACCGTCGCACAATCAAATAATGCGACGCTCGCAGAGCGCCGCTACAAAGAAAATCCTAATACTTCCGCCGCATGTTGCTCGGCAGAATATTCAGCTCGGTTCGGTACTTGGCGACTGTGCGTCGCGCGATCGGAATGCCCCGTTTGCTCAAAATCTCCACGATTTCCTTGTCGCTGAGCGGAGCATTGCCCTCTTCGTTTTTCACCAAGTCAAGGATCGCTTCCTTTACGCTCGTGTTGCTCATCGATTCGCCGGTCGCGGTTTTGTAACCGGGCGTGAAAAAGTATTTCATCTCGAATACGCCCTGCGGCGTGGACATGTATTTGCCGGAAATCGCCCGACTCACCGTCGTCTCATGCACGCCGACCGCATCCGCGATCTGCACCATCGTCATCGGCTTGAGGAACGCTGACCCTTTCTCAAAAAACTCGCGCTGCCGTTTCACGATCTCGTGCGCAATGTTGGAAATTGTTTGCTGACGTTGGTGGATCGATTTGATCAAAAATTTTCCGCTGCGGATCTTGTCCCGAATGTAATCCTTCACTTCGCTTCCATTGCGGTCCTGCGCCATGATGTCTTTGTAAGTGTTGCTGATGCGCAGATGCGGAATTTGTTCGCCGTTCAAGATGACCTGAAAAGTGCCATTTACCTTTTCGACAGTCACATCCGGCAGCACATAATTTTTCGGCGCCTCGGCAAAAATGGCGCCCGGTCGTGGGTCGAGCTGAGAGATGTTGTTCGCGCACTTTTGCACTTGTTCGACGCTGATTCCAATCCGGCGCGCAATTTCCGGAAAACGTCGTTTGCCCAAATCCTGCATATGGTCGGCGACGATTTTGTATTCGAGACTGTTTTGTCGGCCTTCGCGCTTGAGCTGAATGAGCAAACACTCGCGCAAGTCGCGCGCACCGACGCCCGGCGGATGAAAGCTTTGGATCAGCGTAAGCATGTGCTCGAAATCTTCCTGCGGTATTCCGGTGTTGAGACCCATCTCTTCCGGCGTCGTCTGTAAAAATCCGTTGTCGTCGATGTTGCCAATGATCAGCTCAGCCGTCTTGCGATCGTCCGCATCGAGCGCGTTCTGATTGAGCTGCCCCATCAAATGCTGTTGCAACGTTTCCTGGGTCGGGATCGAATCGAAAAAGAACTGGCGTTTTTCTTCCGCTTCCTGCGAGCGGCCGCTGTAGCTGCTCGATTGCGCCATGTAATCGCGCCATTCCTCATCGAGTTTGGCCAGCTTATCGAACTCCTCTTTGAAATTGTCCTCAGCGGGGGTCTCCGGTTCCGCTGGCGCATCCGGATTCGGCGCGTCAGGCAATTCTTCCAGCACCGGATTCGTTTCCATTTCCTGCTGAACGAGATTTCGCAGCTCGAGTAATGGCGCCTGCAAGATGAGCAGACTTTGCTGAAGTTGCGGGGCAAGGACTTGTTGCAGAGAAAGATTCTGCGTCTGATGCATCCCAGGTCCGGCCATACGTGGAGTTTACTGTCGGGCGACGGACAGGCAAGCAGGTTATGGGCCGCCTCCCCTCGCGCGGCCGGTAATTTCGCACTAAAGACCAATCGCAGGAACACGACTTCTGCCCAATTGAACGGGTCGATCACTTCCGAATGAAACGAATTTTTCTCGCGCTTTTCCTGCCTGGCACGCTAATGGTTATGTCGTTTAGCGCAGCGCAAACGCCCGATCCAAACCAGGAACAAAAACTTCTCGCGCTAATCAAAGAAGTGCAGACACAACAAGCGCAGCTCGCCGAGAATCAGGCGAAAATCGAAGAGAAACTCGCCGAAACCATTCGCACCACCCGAATTTATTCGAAACGGGAAAAATAATGCGCGCGACAATTCTTTTTGTTTTTGCAGTTTTACTGGCCGTTGGTGGCGTCAGCACGCAATCGCCCACCCCAATTGTCGTCCAAGCCGCTTCTGCCACGGCTGCAACATCGACGACTTCCGTGCCGGCGGCGGATGTTCATTCGATTCCGGACGCGATCAAACTGCCCGAACAAATCAAAGCTGCTAATGACGAAGCTCTGGCAAAACAAAAAGCCGCTTTGGAGCGGCTCGATGATTGCAGGACGGCGCCGACCAGATCCGAACCTTCGCCAAGCGCGGTTAGGCTCGTGCCGTCTGTCTATTTCTTCTTTGGCTCGATCTTGCGATACAGCGTCGCCATACTGATGCCGAGCATGTTGGCCGCTTTCTCGCGCGAGTCGTCACAATGCTGCAGCGTCGCTTCGATGTAGTTGCGCTCTTGCTGCTGGACAAAATCGTCCAGCGTTTGCCCCACCGGCATACTCGCCAACACCTGATCCGCTTTGTCGCCTTTGGCGTGACTCACGATGTGCGGCGGCAAATCGCTCGGCAAAATCATATCGTTCTCGCACAAGGCGCAGGCGCGCTCGATCGCGTTCTCCAGCTCGCGCACGTTCCCGGGATAATTGTAGTGACACAAAATATCCACCGCCTCGGCGTCGATCTTCTTCGGCTCGCCACCGGTCGCGCTCGCTTGCTTTTGCAGAAAATGGTTTACGAGTAACGGCACATCTTCGAGTCGCTCGCGCAATGCCGGCAGCTCAATTGGAATCACCGCCAGGCGGTAATACAAATCCTCTCGAAATGTGCCGTCTTTGAGCTTCGGCTGAAGCGCCTCGTTCGTCGCGCCGACTACGCGCACATTAACGGGTGAGCTCTTGTTGTCGCCGACGCGCCGGACTTCGCGCTCCTGCAAAACGCGCAGGAGTTTCGTCTGCAACGCCGGCGCCATCGAATTCACTTCGTCCAGAAAAATTGTGCCGAGGTTTGCTTCTTCGAACAGACCGCGCTTGTCCGCTACGGCTCCGGTGAACGAACCTTTCTTGTGACCGAACAATTCCGACTCGAGCAAATTTTCCGGCAATGCGCTGCAATTGATCGCGACAAACGGATGATGCTGCCGATTGCTGTTGAAATGCAGACCGCGCGCAACCAATTCCTTGCCCGTCCCGCTTTCGCCCATGATCAGCACGGTGCTGTCGGTGTCGGCGACCTTGCTGATCAAATTGTAAACGCTCTGCATTTTCCCGCTGGTGCCGATGATATTTTCAAACCGGTAACGGTTCTTCAGCTCCTTGCGCAGATAAACGTTCTCGCGCAGCGCCGCCTGGTAATCGAGCGCCCGTTGCACGGTTAGCTGCAGCTCGTCGATCTTGAACGGCTTGGTCACGTAGTCGTACGCGCCCATCTTCATCGCCTCGACCGCGGTTTCGACCGTGCCGTAGGCCGTGATCAAAATCACCGCTGTTTGCCGATGATGTTCGCGCACATGCCGGAGCACATCAAACCCGGTCATCGCCTCCATTTTGATGTCGGCGATCACGACCTGCGGCGCGATGCTGTCCAATTGCTCGACTGCTTTCGGCGCGGAGTTGAACGGGAAAACCTGGTGGCCCTTTTCCCGACAGAGAGTCACGATGACTTCTACCATCGCGGGTTCGTCATCGATAATTACGATTTTAGCCATGGTAAATCTCAGCGCGGAGAATATTTCAGTTTTGAGAAAAAGAAAGCGGTTTTGAGAATTCCCGTGGCTTTGGCGGTTTTCTGTTCGCCTCTCCCTTTGCCAAACGGAAAGGATTAAGGTGAGGGATTGGCCTGCACTTCGCCGCCGATCATCGACCGACTCACTGGCCGAGCGAATCCGATAATCTGCTCGAACACCGATGTCGATCTTGTCCGCCGCAGGACGGACTCGCTGTGGCGAGCGATTGGGATCGCGATCAAATCAGCTACGAATCCGGAGCGAATTCTGCCCAGCGAATTTTCCTGCCGCAATGCTCGCGCCGAGTTCGTCGTCACCATTTTCAAAATTTCCTCAGCTGAAACATTCGGAAATTTCTTTTGAAATACCCGCATCTCCGCGAACAAACTCAAATCCTCATTGCTGGCCAGACTATCAGTTCCGAGACAAACGTTGATTCCAAACTCGCCAAATTTCTCGAACTGAAACGGCGAATGCTCAAAATATTCGTGACTCCGCGGACAATGAACGATCGAGAACTTTGTTGTTGATCCTTTCAACATATCAAAATCGCTTTCCGTCAATTCGTTCAGGTGGACGACCATCCACCTATCTGTCATTCCGAGCGCTTGCCGCGCCGTAGCCGGGCGAAGGCGGGAAGCCGAAGAATCTCTTACTATTTCTGTGAACTGACTCAGCGGAGTGTTACGACCGCAATCAGCCATGTCGCGACCGATTTGTTTCAAGAAATCGTAAAGCGACCCGCTCGCGTCCCGAAACATCGACATCTCCTCGTGCGACTCGGCCAAATGCGTTGTCCGCAAAATATCTTCGCGCCGTGCAATTTCCTCGCAGCGGCGATACAAATTTGCCGACGCCGTAAATGGCGCGTGCGGCGCGAGCCCCCAATGCTCTGCCGATTTCAATTTCTCGACCGCAAGATCGACAACCTCCTTCCCGAGGCCTGGGTTTCGCACATCAATCAATTCCGCGAACCACCAGGTCCGAATTGGCGGTTCAATTCGCGAAATCAATTCCGGAAACGCGGTGAGGTTCGCGATCGTCGTCGTTCCGAAGCGCGTCGCTTCCGCAAAACCTTCGTTGATCGAT
>Ga0207646_10000410_pt1 | contig 57510 bp, 55 predicted proteins | sample KBSK5502metaG_FD_184343 | JGI IMG/M metagenome (GOLD analysis project Ga0207646, IMG submission 184343) | Corn, switchgrass and miscanthus rhizosphere microbial communities from Kellogg Biological Station, Michigan, USA - KBS K5-50-2 metaG... | ecosystem: Host-associated > Plants > Roots >... | reverse complement strand
CGCCCGGCGTCCTCGCGCCCGGCGTCCTCGCGCCCGGCGTCCTCGCGCCCGGCGTCCTCGCGCCCGGCGTCCTCGCGCCCGGCGTCCTCGCGCCCGGCGTCCTCGCGCCCGGCGTCCTCGCGCCCGCCCGGCCGGCGCGCCGCGCGCAGCGCCTGCACCCAGCGCTCGCGCCGGGCGGCGTCCACCGGCGGCGGCGGCGGCCCGGGGGACCAGGTGCCGTGCGCCAGCAGGTGGCGGAGGGCGAGCAGCCCGCTGCGGGCGCCTTCGAGCACCGGGATCCCGGCCGCGCGCAGTTCCGCGGCCACCGCCGGGTCCACGGCCGAGGGGATGTTGGCCAGCACGGCGATCGGCTTGTCCGTGCGCCGCGCGGCGTCGGCCATCGCGAGCGGGTAGGAGCGGTCCCCGTCGAACTCGGCCGCCAGGTCCACCGCGAGCGCGACCGCGGACACCGCGGGGTCGTCGGCCAGCGCGGTGAGCGACTCGGTGAGCTGCCGCTGCGCGTTGGCGCTCCCGCCCCACATGTCCAGCGGGTTGCCCGGTTCGAGCCCCGGGTCCAGCACCCCGGCGAGCCGCCGCACCGTGGCCTCGCCGATGGGCGCGAACGGTACGCCCAGGTCGGCGGCCAGGTCGGCGACGTGCGCCCGCTCCAGGCCGGAGTCGTGCACGGTGGCGATCCCGCCGCGCGGCCCCGCCGGTGGCCGCCGCCCGATCGCGAACAGTTCCAGCGTGTCGGTCAGTTCCGCCAGGTCGGCGACCCGGTGCACGCCACAGGCGTCCGCGAGCGCCTCCCACGCCCCGTCCGCGCCGGCCAGCGCCCCGGAATGCGCGGTCACCAGCGCGCGCCCGGCGGCGGACCGTCCCGCCGTCAGCAGCACCACCGGTATTTGCCGAACGGCTGCCGCCTCGAGCACACCCCGCAGCGCACGGGCGTCCCGCATCGCCTCCAGGACCAGGGCCAGCACCCCGGTCTGCGGCAGGTCCAGGGCGTACCCGGCGTACTGTGCGGCCGTGGTGACCAGTTCCTGGCCGGAGGAGACGGCCACGGTGTACCCAAGCGGCCGGCTGGTGCGCAGCAACGCGGAGAACGCCGAGCCGGACTGGGTGACCAGCGCGACCGGGCCCGCCGGCAGCGGGTCCCGCTCGGTGTACCCGATCGCCCGCAGCCCGTAGCCCACGTTGACGAAGCCCATGCAGCCGGCCCCGCACAGGGCCATCCCGGCGCCGCGGGCAGCCGTGGCGATCCGGTCCCGGAGGGCGGCCGTGGCTGCCGGGCTGGCCGGGGGTTTCCCGGAACCAGGGTCACCGGGAGCGCCGGCCACCCCGAACGCCCCGCCGAAGATCACCGCGGACCGGTCCCCCCGGCGGGCGGCGAGTTCCACCTGCCCGGCCAGCGCCGCGTCGCGCACCCCGAGCAGCACCAGGTCCACCGGGTGCGGCAGGGCGGCCAGCGACGGGTGGCACGGCACCCCGCCGATCTCCCGGTACTTCGGGTTTACCAGGTACATCACGGGCGCCGCCGGGCTGCGGGCCACCTCGGTGACCATCCTCGCCCCGAGGCTGCCCGGCCGCGGGCTGGCGCCGACCAGGGCCACGCTGCGCGCCTCCAGCATCGCGCGCAGCCCCGGCTCCTGGCCCGCCCCGGGCGGCGGTCGGGCCGCCGCTGCCCGGGGCGGATGGGCCGGCGTCATGGCCCGTAGTCCTTGAGCGGTCATGACCGCCGCGTGCGCCTGCGCCGGCTGGCCCTCTTGTCGGCGATCGCCGCGCGCGCCGCCTGCATGCCGGGGATGCCGCAGACGCCGCCGCCGGCGTGCGTGGCGGAACTGGCGTAGTACAGGCCCGCGATCGGCGTGCGGTAGTCGGCGAAGCCGGGCGCGGGGCGCATGTGGAACAGCTGCTCCAGGGACAGCTCGCCGTGGAAGATGCTGCCGCCGATCAGCCCGTACTCATGTTCCAGGTCGTAGGGCCCGAGGATGTCGCGGTGCAGGATCGCGCTCTTGAGGTTGGGCGCCAGCTCGCCGTAGCAGTCGATCATCCGGTCGGCGTAGGCCTCGAGTTCTTCCGGGTGCGGCTCGAGGTTCCAATCGTGGGGCACCCACTGGGTGAACAGCGACATGATGTGGTGCCCCTCCGGCACCAGCGTCTTGTCGAACGCGGTCGGGATGACACCGTCGCTGAACGGGCGCTGCGCCGGGCGGCCCTCGCGGGCGTCCTGGAACGCGCGCTCGATGTACTCCATGGTCGGCGCCATCTCGACCGAGCCGGTGTGGTGCTCGCCCAGGTCGGTGCCCGGGTCGGCGGTGAAGTCGGGCAACTCGGCCAGGGCAAGGTTGATCTTCACCACGCCGCTGCGGGTCTTCCAGTGCTCGATGTCGGTGACGAAGTCGGCGGGCAGATTCTCGGCGCCGACGTGGTCGAGGAACGCGGTCCGCGGGTGCAGCGAGGACACCACGACGCCCGCGCCGATCTCCTCGCCGGACTCCAGTGCCACCCCGGTGGCGCGGCCGCCGCTGGTCAGCACCCGGGCGACCGGCGCGCCGGTCCTGATCTCCACCCCGAACTCGCGCGCGGCGCTGGCGATCGCGTCGGCGACCGCGCCCATGCCGCCCTCCTGGAAGCCCCAGTTGCCCAGGTGGCCGTCGCCCACGTCGCCGATCGAGTGGTGCGCCATCACGTACGCGGTGCCCGGCTCGTAGGGGCCGGCCCAGGTGCCGATCACCCCGTTCACCGCCAGCGCGCCCTTGACCTGCGGGGACTCAAACCAGTCGTCGAGCAGGTCGGCGATGCTCATCGTCATCAGCCGGGTCACGTCGGCGATCCTGCGCACGTCGAGGCCGCGGTTCCGCCAGGCCAGCCGCAGCGTCTCGGCCAGGTCACGTGGCGACCGGGAGCCGAGCTTCGGTGGCACGGTGAGCAGCAGCGGGCCGAGCACCGCGGCAAGGCCGGCCATCCAGGCGTCCCAGCGGGGCATGGCGTCGGCGTCCTTCACCGACCACCTGGCTACCTCGTCGTGGTTGCGCTTGGCGTCGTCGGCGTACAGCTTGATCGAGCCGCCCTCGGGGAAGGCCTGGTAGTACGGGCCCATCGGGAAGATCTTGTAACCGTGCCTGGCCAGGTCGAGATCCTTGATGATGGTTGGCGGCATCAGGCTCATGACGTAGGACAGCCGGGTGACCTTGTACTGCGGCGCGTCGGGCCAGGGTGCCTCGGTGGTGGCCGCGCCGCCGGTCTTCCCGCGCGCCTCCAGCACCAGCGTGCGCGCGCCCGACCGGGCCAGATACGCCGCCGCGACCAGCCCGTTGTGCCCTCCGCCCACCACGATCGCGTCGTAGCTCTTCACGTTGCCTCCCTCGCGGGCGTCGAGCCGTGGACGCGCCAGCAAGCACCGTGCTGGCTTCGGGAGGCTGGTTCCCGGCGCCTACGGCGCGACACCGCCATCGGTCCTCCCGCGTCCGGCACACCCGCCGACGAACGTTTGACTGAATGTTCAGTCTAGAAAACTGGTATCCTTGTCCACAAGGGGGCAGGGATCGGATAGAGGCGGGTGCCAAGATCGCTCGGGTCGGCAAGGATGTGTCCATGAGGGTGCGGGCGGGCAACGCGGGCACGGCCGATCAGCGGCGCGAGCAGATGCTGCGGGCGGCGCTCGACGTGATCGCCGAGCGCGGGTTTGCCGAGACCCGCATCGCCGACGTTGCCGAGCGGGCGGGGACCAGCCCAGCCTTGGTCATCTACTACTTCAAGACCAAGGACCAGTTGCTCACCGAGGCGATCCGGTTCTCCGAGGACAGCTGGTACGAGACCGGGATGCGCCGGATGGCGCAGATCCCCACCGCGGCGGGGAAGCTCGAAGAACTCGTCGCGATGACCACCCTGCCCGAGGCGGACTCCTACCCGGCGAGTTCCTGGGCGCTCTGGCTGGACCTGTGGGCCCAGTCGGTGCACCATCCCGAGGTGGCCGGCGTGCGGCAGAAGTTCGACGAGCGGTGGCGGGACCTCATCTGCTCGCTCGTCGTGGCGGGCCAGGAGGCCGGCGAGTTCGGCCCGGTCGACCCGGTGGACTTCGCGGTGCTGATGTCCTCGCTGCTGGACGGGCTGGCGGTGCAGATCGCGCTCACCGACCCGGTGGTGGACGCGAACCGCGCCTTCGAGCTGAGCATGCGGTTCGCCGCCGCGCAGCTCGGGTTCTCCCGGGCGCCGGGCGGGCGCGGGCGGGCAAGGCCCCGCGAGGAAGCAACGCGGCCTTGAGGTGCGGAAGGGCTCGTCCGGTTGGGGTGCACCGCGCACGATACACCCCCCGCGGCGGACGGCGGCAGGGCCATTCCGGGTGCCCGCGGCTATTTTCCGCGGGCACCCCGGAGGCCGGTGAACGGGTTACGAGACGGGCGAGAGCAGGCTGTCGAACTCCCCGTTCTTCACGCTACGCAGAAAACCGGCCAGCTCCGTCCGGGGGTACACAAGCGCCGGGCCAGATGCGTTTCTTGAGTTACGGACGGCAATCATGCCGTCCGGCAATTCGGCGATCTCCACACAGCTTCCGCTCGGGTTGCTGGCGCTGCTCTTGCGCCAGCGGGCCGCGGCCAGCAGGCCGGCCGGCATGCCGTTCTCGACGTGCATGTTTTCTCCGATGTCAGCTATCAGCGGAGGACAGGCAGGGGCGGACTAGAACGTCCGCCCCTTGACTGCGGGAGTCTGCACGCGGCAGCCTAACATGCTGATGCACGTGCATATGGTGCTTGCATCAGGAGCACCGGCACGGCACAATGCCATTGCATACGTTTGCATCCCAGCCCCCAAGGGAGAGCGGCGAGTCGGAAGTGTCCGGAGCGGCAGTGACGGCAGCACCTGCGAGCCTCGCGGGCGGGGCGTGCCCGGCGGCGGACTGGCACTGGCTGACCTCGGCGGCCGAGATGGCCGCCGACGTCAGTGGCGTCTGGGCGTTGGCCTGCGATCCCGCCACGCGGCGCTGGCCCGGGTACCCCCGCGTGGCCACCCGCACGCCCGGCCCCGGTGCCGGCTCGGTCCGGGTGGCGAGGGACTTCACCGATGCGACACTGCGCCGCTGGGGCGTCGGCGAGCGGCGGGCTGACATCGTGGTGGTGGTCTCCGAGCTGCTGACCAACGCGCTGCGGTACGCGCCGGCCGGCCGCGGCGCCGCGTGGCCCCGCTGGCCGGTCCGCCTTGGCCTGCTCCAGCCGGGCCCGTGGGTGCTGTGCGCCGTCTCCGACCCCAGCGACGAGGTTCCCGTGCCCAGAGAGCCGTGCTGGCTCGGCGAGTCCGGCCGCGGGCTGCACGTCGTCGCGTCGCTGTGCGACGGCTGGGGCTGCACGCCGCCCGGGCCCAGGGGCAAGGTCGTGTGGGCCATGTTCGCGACCGGCCAGCCCCGGTAGCGCGGCCCGCCGGCCACGGTAGCGCGGTCGGCCCTGGTAACGCGCCGGTGAGGCCGCTCGTTCTGCAATAAACGAGGCCGGCGCCGGCGGCGATCACGGTCGCGTTGCAAATCGCCGCTAATCCACCTCTTTGGGTTGCGGAAACGGAGGGTTTCGAACGAAGATTCTCATTGAACCACCAGTCAATGTGCCAAGCATCGAGAGGCTAGGCGCTGGTGGAGGTCGGAGGCAGCCATGGCAAGGCATCCGAAGGAGCGGTCGGCTTGGCCATCGGGGATGACGAGAAGGGAGCTCCTCAAGCGATCCGCGGCGGCTTCGCTCGCGCTGCCCAGTGCAGCCGCGCTCCTCGAGGCGTGCGCGAAGCCGGGCACGGTCGTCAGTTCCGGCGGCGCGCACGCACACGGCCCCGGAGTCGGCAGCTTCTGGCCGTCCGGCTCGCCGTACCCGCTGGCCCGGCAGGACGCGCCCGTCACGTGGAAGCTGTGGCGTGAGCCCATCAAGTCGGGCCTCGCGCCGGAGAAGGGGGCGACCCTCCAGATCTACAACTGGGCCGACTACATCTTCCTGAAAGTGGTCAGGCAGTTCTGCGCGGCCAACAACTGCAACTACCAGATCACCACGTTCAACAACATGGACGAGGGACTCGCGAAGATGCGCACGGGGCAGTTGCAGTTCGACATCTTCTTCCCGACCCCGGACGTCCTCGGCAAGCTCATCACCGGCAAGCTGCTCCAACCGCTCAACCACAGCTACATCCCGCACCTGGTCTCCGACGTCTGGCAGACCTACCAGAACCCGTTCTACGACCAGGGATGGCATTACACGGTGCCGTACACCGTGTACACGACCGGGATCGGGTACCGGCGCGACCTCATCCCCGACGCCCAGCTCCGCGGCATGTCGAACCCCTACGACATCTTCTGGGACACCAAGTTCAAGGGCAAGATCGGGATCTACGACGATTACAGGGAAGCCATCTCCATGGCTTTGCTGAAGAACGGCATCACCGATCTGAACACCGGGAGCCCGAAGTACATCACCGCGGCACAGAACACGCTGATCTCACTCATCAACGCGGTCAACGTGCGCACCAGCATCAACGGCGCCTACATCGGCATCCCGAAGGGCACCTACGACATCCACCAGTCATGGTCGGGAGACATGGTGGCCTCCTGGTTCTACACGGCGAAGCAGAACATGAAGACGTGGCAGACGCTCGGCTACTGGTTCCCGTCGGACCGCAAGGGCCCGGTCTTCAACGACACGATCACTATTCCCGCCAATGCTCAGAACCCGGTGCTGGCGCATCGCTTCCTCGACTGGATGATGACATACAAGAACGCGATGCTGAACTTCTCGTGGAATGGATACCAGCCACCGCAGCGACAGGCCGATCCCGCGACGCTCACCACGACCAACGGCTTCTACGGAGAACCGTACGTGTTCCCGTGGATGTCTGACGCGGTCGTGTACGAGAGCGACTTCCACACCGGGTACTTCGAGGAGGAGCTGACCCCGCAGGTAGACCAGCTCTGGCACAACGCCTGGCAAGCGTTCCAAAGTGGCTGACGCCCCGGCCTCGCGGCCTCACCCGCGAGGGCGGGCCCTACGACGCAGACGGCGGCGCGACGAGACCTCGGGCGCCTGGTATCCACGCTGGTACTGGCCGGGATTCGCGTTCCCCGGCACGCTGTGGATGCTGGTGCTCTTCGCGCTGCCGTTCTACGTGGTCGTTTCGATCGCGTTCGGCACGGTCGATCCGGTTTTCCAGAGTCCGCTGCCCGTCTACCAGCCTTGGTGGTGGACCAAGAGGTACCTGACGCAGGAGTGGCACTTCGCCACCGGCGAGTTCCGGCCGGTAGAGGTGCGGACGATCGTCTACGTCCTCCTGGCGACCGCCATCTGCCTGGTGATCGCTTACGCGGTCGCGTACTACGTGGCCAGGTTCGGCGGGAAGCGGAAGGCGCTCTTCCTGACGCTCCTGATCGCGCCCTTCTTCATCAGCTACCTGATGAGGATGCTGTCCTGGGTCGAGCTCCTGCAGCCCAACGGCTACGTGAACAACGTGCTGACGTTTCTTCACATCACGCCGCACCCGATCAACTGGCTGGCCGGGGTGCCTTTCACCGTCGTCATAGGCCTCGTGTACGGCTATATCCCTTACATGATCCTGCCGCTCTACGGGTTCCTCGACCGGATCGACCAGAGCCAGCTCGAGGCCGGGCGTGACCTTGGCGCGAACCGCTTCCAGACGTTCGTCCGGGTGACCCTGCCGCTGTCGAAGCCGGGGATACTGGCCAGCCTGGTGATCGTCACCCTGCCCATGTTCGGCGACTACTACACGAACAACCTGCTCTCGGGTTCCCCGAAGACCACCATGTTCGGGAACCTGCTCGACAACTCCATGGAAGCCACCGGGCAGGGCCCGGAGGCGGCCATCCTGGTCCTCTTCCTGGTCCTGTTCCTGATGATCCCGATGCTGTATTACATGCGCGAAACCGCGAAGGCGCAGAGAGACCGATGAGCGAGGCAGTCAGGGAGCGCCCCGCGCTCGAACGCCAGAGGAAGGGGTCCGCCGTCCCGGCTCGCGCCAGCGGCACCAGGACGCCGCTGGGATGGTGGCGAAACCCCTGGCGTCGGCCGCACCTCCTTGCCACCGCCACGTGGATGTACCTCGCGTGGTCGCTGCTGCCGGTGCTCATCGCCATCGGGATCTCGTTCAACGCGGGACGATCGAACGCCGTGTGGCAGGGGTTCTCCACCCAGTGGTGGTGGGGACATCCTAAATTCGACCCGACCGGGGCGCTGTTCGTAAGCCCGGAACTGCACGCCGCGCTGCTCCAGAGCCTGCGCCTGTCGTTCCTCACCATGTTCATCGCCGTGCCGATCGGCGTGGCCTTCGCGATCGGCATATCCCGCTGGCGCGGTCCGGCGCCGGCCGGCGCCAACTTCCTGATGCTGTTCTCGTTTGTGATACCCGAGATCATCATCGGGATATCGATGTTCCTGTTTTTCACCTACCTGCTGAAGGTCGTGCAGCTCGGGACCGGTGCTCAGTTGCTCTCCCTGGTGACCTACCAGGTGTCTTATCCGGTGATCATCGTCCGGGCCCGGATGCTATCGATCGGGAAGGAATACGAGGAAGCGGCGACGGATCTTGGCGCCTCGCCGACGCAGGCCATCCGCAGGGTCCTGCTGCCCCTGCTGTACCCCGCGATCCTGGTCAGCTTCGTCCTGGTGTTCGCCGACACGATCGACGACTTCATCACGGTCCGGTACCTGTCCGCCGGGGCCAGCACCGAACCGCTGTCGGTGAAGATCTACAACTACTCGCGTGGGACCCTCACGCCAGCGATCAACGCGGCCGCCACCTTCCTGCTGTTCTCGACGCTGGTGATCGCCCTCCTCGGAGTGCTTATGTATCGTCGGATCACGAGCGGTCAACGGGACCAGACTCAGGAGATGACCGGATACTTGAGCTGAGGTCCCCCGGAGGAGCCTCAGTGGTCACAGGGTGGCGGCGCCTGTGCGCCTGGGGTGGCCTGGCCCTGGCGATGCTCCTGTCGGCATGCACCGCAGAGGCGGGTTCCGCGACCGGCTGCCACGGCGGGTGGCACATGCAGACGGGCCCGGCCCGCGCTCGTGAGTCTGACGAGCTGTTCGGCGTGTCCGTCGCTGCTGCGCGGGACGTGTGGGCGGTCGGTGTGACCGTGCCCTCAGGAGGTCCCGCCAGGACGCTGGTGGAACGCTGGCAGGGGAGGGCGTGGCGCACGGTCCCAAGCCCGGATCGGCCCCCCGGGGGCAGCTTCCTGAACGCCGTCGCGGCCCTGTCGGGGTCGGACGCCTGGGCGGTCGGGCTGTCCCGCTCCCCGGGCGGGCCGGCCCGGACGCTGATCATGCACTGGGACGGACGGCGGTGGGCCAACACCGCCAGCCCGAACGCGGGACCTGGGGACAATTCCCTCGTGTCGGTGGCGGCGGCATCCGCGCGAGACGTGTGGGCGGTCGGCTACCACGACGCCGGGGGGGTCTATCGATCGCTGGTGGAGCACTGGGATGGTAGTCGCTGGACCGTCGCGCGGCTGCCGTGGCTCGGCGGCCCGGGCAACGGGCTGAATGCGGTCGACGCGACCGCTTCCGGCGCCGTGTGGGCGGTGGGTGGGTCGGCCAGGCGGCGCGGTCCATCTCAGCCGCTGGTCCTTCGGCTCGATGGACGGAACTGGTCCGCTGTCCCCGCTCCCACGAGCCTTCGCAGTGCCACGCTGGACGGAATTGCCGCTTGGGGCCGCAGGGTCGCGTGGGTCGTGGGCGCCACGAGGAGCGCTGGCGGAGACCGGGCCTTCAGCCTTCAGACCGATGGCCGGCACTGGCGCGTCGTCCCCCTCGGCCCCGCGACCGCGCCGAGCGTCGACCTCAACGCCATCTGGGCGGCCCCCCCGGAGGATGCGTGGGCGGTCGGGAGCGTGTTCGATGGCCGGTGGTACCGGCCGCTGGTCGAGCACGGCGCCGACGGCAGGTGGTCGGCCGTTCCGGCCCCCGCGATGCCCGGCTATGACAGCCGGCTGATGGCCGTGGACGGGCTCGCTGGCGGAGGGCTGTGGGCGGTCGGGAGCGCCTCACGAAGCGGCGGGCCGGAGCGCGTCCTGATCCTTCACCGCTGCGCCAGCTCGCCCGCCTGACGACCGGGCGCGGCCGGCGCGTCCTCCCCGCTCACCTCGGTGTCGTCGGCGAGCACCCGGACCGCGTCCGGTGGCAGATGGACGGTCACGGCCGTGCCCTGCTGCCAGGGCGGGTCCCCGCCGCGATTTTGCATCCACGCCTGCAGGGTCTCGCCATGCGCCAGGTGGACGAGGACCTGGAGGACGGACCCCACGTAGAGAACGCGCTCGACCATGCCCGGGATCCGGTTGTCGCCGGGGGCCCCCTGATCCTCAAGGGCGACCCGTTCGGGGCGGATGACGATCCGGACCGGTCCCCGGGCGTCGAGGTCACCGCGGGTGGCCGTGAAGCGGAAGTCGCCCAGGCGCACCCTTCCGCCGCCCTCCCCCATCGCCGGCATCAGGTTGGACACCCCGAGGAAGTCGGCGACGTACGCGGTGGATGGCTCCTCGTATACCTCGGCGGGGCTGCCAATCTGCTCGATCCTGCCGTTCGACATCACGGCCAGGCGGTCGGACATGGTGAGCGCCTCCTCCTGGTCGTGGGTGACGTACATGAACGTGATGCCCACCTCTTCCTGCAGCGCCTTCAGCTCGATCTGAAGAGCCTTGCGCAGCTTGGCGTCGAGAGCGCCGAGAGGCTCGTCCAGCAGAAGTATGGCCGGGTTCAGGACGAGGGCCCTGGCGAGCGCGACCCGCTGCTGCTGGCCTCCCGAGAGCTGGCTGGGACGGCGTTTCTGGTATCCCTCGAGTCGCACCAGGGCGAGCGCCTCTGCCGCCTTCCTCCTGGCCTCGCCCTTGGTCACGTTCTTGTACCGAAGCCCGAACGAGACGTTCTCCTCAACCGTGAGGAAGGGGAACAGTGCGTACGACTGGAAGACCGTGTTGACGTTCCGCTTATGGGGCGGCGTGTGGGCGACGTCGCGCCCATCGAGGACGACCCTTCCTTCCGTGGGCTGCTCGAACCCCGCTATGAGGCGCAGGGTGGTGGTCTTCCCGCAGCCGGACGGGCCGAGCAGTGAGAAGAACTCGCCTCCGGCTACGTCCACGTTGATGCCGTCGACGGCCGTGACCTCGGCAAAGCGCTTGACAAGGTCGACGATCTGAACCTGGCCTACTGTCATAGGTCGCATCATAGATGCGATCAGGGCCGTACGGCCTGGGCGAATACACCAAAATTAGCGACCAGCCGGTCGATGTCCGGTTCATCGTGCTGCACCGAGATGAGCCATTGCTCGATCTTGCCCCAGGGCGGGAGGAAGACCCCGCCGTTGTGCTGGAACAGCCAGTGCGCATGGCTGTAGCGGTCGTCGATGGCGAGGAACCCGCGGTAGTCCCGGACCGGCTGGGCGGAGAACACCACGCAGCCCTTGGCGCCCGCGCTCACCACGTGGGCGGCCAGCCCGGCCGCGGCGATCTCGCGCTCGATGCCCGCGGCCGCACGCAGCGCGAGGGCGCCGATCCGCTGGTAGGCCTCCGGCGTGGCGACCTCCGTGAGCATGGCCCGGGCGGCGGCGAGCGCGAGCGGGTTCCCGTTGAACGTGCCCACCATCTCGTAGTCGCCCACGGCGACGTGCGCCATGACCTCGGCCGTGCCGCCGATGGCGGCGATGGCGATCCCGCCGCCGATCGCCTTGGCCAGGCAGGTGACGTCGGGCACCACGCCGGTCAGCCCCGTGGCCCCGCCCGGCCCCACCGTAAGCCCGGTCTTGACCTCGTCGAAGGTGAGCAGCGCGCCACGGGAGTGGAGCAGGTCCTTCAGCGCCTCCAGGTACCCGGGTTCGGGGTGGATGATCCCGGCGTTCATCATGATCGGCTCGATGATCATCCCGGCGATCTCGCCCGGGTGCTCGTCCAGCAGCCTGGCGACGCTGTCGATGTCGTTGAAGCTGGCCACCAGCGTGAGCTTGATGAACGGGCCGGGGATGCCCGTGCTCGACGGGGCCTGGGCCGGCTTGCCCTCCGGCCCGGCCTCGTCGGCCCCGGGAGCCACCGAGACCTGCACCGAGTCGTGGTGGCCGTGGTAGCAGCCCTCGATTTTTATGATCAGGTCACGCCCTGTAATCGCCCGCATGAGGTGCACGGCGTCCATGGTTGCCTCGGTGCCGGAGTTGGCGAACCGCCACAGCGGCAGGCCGAACCGGGCGGCGAGCTCGCGGGCGACCACCACCGCGTCCTCGGTGGGCTGGGCGAAATGGGTGCCGCGGGCGACCTGGCGGGTCACCGCCGCGACGATCGCGGGATGCGCGTGCCCGGCCAGCCCCACGCCGTACCCGCCGTGCAGGTCCACGTACTCGTTGCCGTCGACGTCGTAGACCTTGGAACCGCGGCCGTGGCTGAGCCAGACCGGCTGCGGTGCGGTGATCTGCCAGCTGGAGGTCACCCCGCCGGCCAGGGATCCGGCCGCCGCAGCGGCCATCCGCCGGGACCCGGGCTGGCGCTCGGCGAATATTCTCTCCTGCTCGGCGATGATCTCCTCGAGGTTGACTGGCGCGCGCGCGGTGCTGTCCGGCGTGGTGGACACGGTGTCCCTCCTATTGACTGAACATTCAGTCTAAAAGGGACCTTGGCGCGCTGACAAGGCCCTGCCACGCGGCCGGGCGGGCGCTAACGTTAGCCATAGAAAACGTTAGTGTCAACTGACGGATAGGCGCCGGGCGGCCAGCCGCCAGCCCAGCAGGAACAGCCCGAGGAACACCAGCGAGACGACGATGAACGCCGGCGCGGTGCCCTGCCCGGCGGCGATGCGGAGCAGTTGGCCGATGCCCACGGTGGCCAGCCAGACCCCGGTGCCGGTGGGGACCAGCGCGAACGGCCGCCGCCACGCCCGGGTCGCGGCCTCGCCGGCCGCCAGCCCGGCCAGGAACGGCCACGCGGTGGACGCTACCCCGGCCACGGTGTCGCCCGCGTGGTGGTTCGCCCGGCCGATCACCACGAACGCCAGCACGCAGCACACGTCGGCGAGAACGCTCAGGCCGGCACGCATGCGCTCAGCGTAGGCGCGGGCGCCGCCGCGCAAGGCCCACGGCGCTGCACGCCACCACGACGGCAAGAGGAACGATGGTCACGCCGGGCCCTGGTTCCGCCGCGTGGGCCACGATCCACAGCGAGCCGAGGAACACCAGGTAGGCCCCGATGATCAAGGCCCCGGTGGCGCGGCTCATGCCGCTATCGCGGTAGGCGAACGCCAGGGCCACCAGGGTCAGCACCAGGTACCAGACCGCGATCAGGTCCGAGCGGCCGGACGGTGCGCCGAGCCCGGTGATCGTGGCGGGCAGCAGCAGCCCGGCGGTGACGTTCAGCGCGTTGCTGTTCAGAGTGGTGCTCAGCATCGCGGCGCCGCGGCCACGGGCCGCCAGGTACACGGCGGCGGTCGAGTTCGGCAGGCTGGTGACCGCGGCCAGCACCACCCCGCCGGTGATGATCTGCGGGACGGCGAACGCGGCGCCGAGCAGGACCGCGGCCCGCTCCATGACCACGCTGGCGGCGACCACGACGGCCAGCGCCGCGACGGCCAGCCCCGCATCCCTGCCCCGGCCGTGCCGCGGGTGGATGACCTCTTCGAGTTCGGCCTCCTCCTCCGACACCGCGACGGCCAGCCAGGACCCCCAGCGCCTGGCCAGCGGGATCCGGGCCAGCCGGGCCCGGTCGGCGCCGAGCACGACCAGGTAGGGGACCAGGGCGGCCAGGACCGCGGCGAGCGCTGCCCCGGCCGGGATCAGGCCGAGCACCGTGGCCAGGCAGACCACGGCCACCCAGGCCCCGACCACCCCGCCGAGCAGGACCACCTTGCGGTGCAGCGCGATATGACCGGCCACCACGGCGCCGAGGCCGAGCAGCGCGGCCAGGTTGAACACGTTGGAGCCGATGACCACCCCGGCGCCGACCTGAGCCTGGCCCAGCGCCAGGGCGGTCACCGCGGAGGTGATCTCCGGCGCGTCCCCGGCCAGCGCGGCCAGCACGCCGAGCAGCCCCTCCGACAGGCCGAGCCGCTCGCCGATCCGTTCCAGCCGGGTCACCACCAGGTAGCTGGCGATCAGGCTGACGGCGGCCGCGGCCAGAAAGACGAGCAGGTCGGCGGCAACCGGCACCGGGCAGATCCCTTCCCGCAGGCGGACGTGGCGCCGACCAGTCTTCCCGGCTCACCTGCACACCAGTATTACCCATGATCGCCTCGGCGCCCGGGACGAGGTCGTGGCAGGGCCGTGGCTACCACGCGCTGGCGGCGCCCTAGTCTCCCCGCGCGGATGCCGCAGCGTAGCCTGAACCTGCGGGCGGCGAGACGGCGGTCACGCAACAGCCAGGCCACGCTCACGGAGGGGCCAGCGCCATGGGGTCGCAGGTTTTCTGGCGCCGCGCGCTCGACGAGCCCGGCCATGTCGCGGCGGAGAATTCTTCACCGTCGGTGACATCGGTTACCTGGACGAGGACGGGTACCTGTTCCTCTGCGACCGCAAGGCCGACGTGATCATCTCCGGCGGGGCGAATATCTACCCGGCGGAGATCGAGGGTGAGATCATCATGCATCCCCAGGTCGCCGACGTGGCCGTGTTCGGCGTCCCGGACGAGGACTGGGGGGAGTCCGTACTCGCGGTGGTGCAGCCCGAGGCCGGGGCGGCGGCCGGCCCGGAACTAACGGCGAGCATCCTCGCCTCGCTGGACGGGCGGCTGGGACGGATGAAGTGGCCCAGGCAGATCGAGTTCGCCGCGGAACTGCCCAGGGACCCGAGCGGCAAGCTGCTCAGGCGCCGGCTGCGCGACCCCTACTGGGCGGGCCGCGAAAAGGCGATCTGACCGGCGCGAGCCCCGCGCGCGGAACGTCAGCCTGTGCCGGGGTAGCTGGCCAGGGTGGCGCGGATCTGCGACGGCGGCCTGTGCCGGTGGGCGACGGCGCTGCCCCAGCTCAAGGCGACCTGCCACATGCCGTGCGCGAGGTTCTGCGGCGGCAGCGCGGCGATGCCGAACGTGCCACCGGGCCACACGTGGCGCCGCCCGCACCGGCCGGGCACCCGTACCGGGCGGGACAGCCAGCCGGAGAAGATCGAGTAGGCCCGTATCCGCATCCGGTAACCGCAGCGCGAGTTGTCCGACAGCCAGGCGACGTAGGCGGTGCCGCGGAAACCGGCGGCCACCTCGACGATGTGCGGGACGTTGGCCCGGTCGCGGGTCACCTGGACCGGTGACGACCAGCGCGCGCCGCCGTCGGTCGAGTAGGACAGCCAGCCCACGTCGTGCCCCTTGTGCTGGGAGTCCCAGGTCACGTACAGGTAGCCGCCGGTGTCCCTGGAGATCGAGCCGTCGATCCACCACTCGCGGGGCGCCATGGACGTCCACCGGGGCCCGACGCGGACCGGGGATGACCAGGTGACGCCGCCGTCGCCCGAGGAGGTGAAGTAGCTGTGCGCCGGCCCCAAGGTGAGCGTCGCCGGGTCGGTGACGGCGTAGTCCTGGTACTCCAGGTCGATCCTGCCGCCCGGCTCCACCAGCAGCGGCGCGCTGTCCGCCCCGCTGTCCGGGAAGCCCGGGCCGATCACGGTCATCGGGCCCCAGGACAGCCCGAAATCGGTGGATTTCTGCAGCACGATGTTGAGGTCGCCGGCCTTGAACGAGCAGCCGCCGCCGTGCTTGGTGCAGATGTAGCTGACGGCGGCCGCGCTGGGGCCGTAGTTCCAGGTGACGTAGACGGTCCCGTCCGTGCCTGCGGCGATGAACGGGCGGCCGCCGAAGTTGCCCTGCTGCCGCGGGATCAGCCTGGACACCTGGGGAAAGCGCCGGCCGTGGTCGAACGAGGCGACCACCACGGGGAACTGGTGGTGCGCGGTCTGCTTCATGAACACCGCGTAGACGGTGCCGTTCGGGGCCACCGCGACCGCTGGGTCGAAGGCGCCCGCCGACGCGGGGAGCCGGACGGCCCTGCGGAAATGCGCCCCGCCGTCGGCGGACCTGGCGAAGGCGATGCCGCGGCAGCCCTCCCAGACCGCGTAGACGTGGTGCCCGGTGCTGTCCGCGGCCTCCTCGGGCGAGGTGTTCTGGCCCCGGCAGGCCCGGCTGATCCTGGCGTCCGGCAGGAACGCCGGCCTGGCGCCCCGCAGGAACGCCCGCTCCGTGCCCGGCGGGAACGCCTGCCTCGTGGCCGCGCCGGGCGCCCGGGCTGCCGCCGGGCCGCGCTGCTGGGCCGGGCGCGGCGCCACGGCCCCCGCCTGCGCGGGCACCAACGCGGACGTCAGGCTCAGGGCCAGCGCGCCGAACAGCGCCGCCCCTGCGGTGAACCGGTATCGCATGCGGCCTCCCAGCCTTGCCGAACGTGCCAGCCGTTGCCGGTGGTCCGGGCCGTCCAGGCCCGGCTAGGGGGCACCTTTAGGGTACGGCGGACCAGCCTAGATAACCAAGAGTAGTTAGATGTTTTCGTTATGTTATGACGTTGGCGATCCGTGACGGCAACCAGGTGGTGGCTACAGGGTGGCGGCGCCGGCTGCGGCGCTGCATCGTTACTACGACATCGTGTAACACGATATCGTAGTACCTGCCGACGCTGGCCCCCGTGGGTCAGGGTGGCGCCGTGTCGTCCACCGCCCGGCTTTCGCTTGCCCGGCCCTCACCGGGCCGGCCGTCGCCGGATTTGCTTTCCGCCGCCTCCGTCAGAGCGTCCAGCAGCCGCTCCGTGGCCGGCTGGCCGGGGGGCTCACCGTAGGTCAGCGCCAGCACCTGGCGGCGGGCGCCTGGCAGCGGTTCGGCGCGGACCGCGGGATGGCGGGCGGCCCGCAGCGCCAGGTCGGGCAGCAGGGCGACGCCCAGCCCGGCCGCGGCGAGCGCCTGCGCGACAAGCACGTCGTCGGTGGTGAACGCGATCTGTGGGGTGAACCCGGCGAGTTCGCACTGCCAGATCAGGTGGGCGCGGCAGCGCTCGCAGCCAGCGATCCAGCGGTGGTCGGCGTAGGCGGCCAGGCGGCTCGCGGCGGTGCGCGGCGGGGTCGCGGTACCGGCCTGGGTGACCAGGTGGACCGGCTCCTCCAGCAGCAACCTGGCCCGGACCCCGTCCTCCTCCTCGCCGAAGCCGGGGGCGGGCTGCGTACCGGCCTTGCCCTGCTGGAGGTAGGCGAACACCAGCGCGAGGTCCACCCGCCCGGCCCGGAGCATGCGGACCGCGCCCTGTGGCTCGGCCTCGGCCAGCAGCAACTCGACGCCGGGGTGCTCGGCACGCAGTCGCGCGGCCGCCGCGGGCACCACGGTCGCGAGGGCCGAGGGGAAGCTCGCCACCCGGATGCGCTCCTCGCGCTGGCCGACGTGCGCGGCCAGTTCGTGCTCGGCCGCGTCCAGCCTGCCCAGGATCTCCTCGGCCCGCCCGGCCAGCAGGCGCCCGGCGTCAGTAAGCCGGACGCTGCGCCCGGACCGCTCGATCAGCCTGGTCCCGGTCTCCGCCTCCAGCCTGGCCAAGTGATGGCTCACCGACGGCTGGGCGTAGTTGAGCGCCCGGGCGGCCGCGGTCACCGAACCGTGCCTGGCCACCGCGGCAAGCACCCGCAACCTGGTCACGTCCAGCATGCAGCAATGATAGACCGCTTTGATCTATCCGGTCACTAGCTGTAATCGTGCCTATCTGCCCTGGTGGGGCCCGGGGGCCGGGCGGTTCACGAGCAGGGGGTCGGCGGGATGGCGTACCGGTTCGCCCGCCGCACGGCGCCGCCGCCAGGCGAGCCCAGACAGCGCCTCAAGCACCACGCGGCCGGCCAGGTAGGCGGTGATCTCGGCGTGGTCGAACGGCGGCGACACCTCCACCACGTCCATGCCGGCCAGTGGCATCTCCATCGCGATCCGGCGCACCGCGTCGAGCAACTGCCGCGCGGTGAGGCCGCCCGGTTCCGGTGTGCCCGTGCCCGGCGCCATCCCGGGGTCCACCACGTCGATGTCCACGGACAGGAAGACGGCGTCGCAGTCGTCGGTGGCGATGCTGAACGCCTCGGACAGGCATGCGTCCAGTCCCCGCGTCACCACCTCGGTCATCTCGAAACTGCGCATCGCCTTGCTGGCCATCCAGTCCAGCGTTTCCGGCTCCGGCCAGTACCCGCGGAGGCCGATCTGCAGAAACCGGTCCCCGCGCACCGCGCCAGACTCGATCAGGCGGCGCATCGGCGTGCCGTGCCCGTACAGCGAGCCGAACTGGGTGTCGCCGGTATCGGCGTGCGCGTCGAAGTGGATCAGCGACAGCCGGCCCCACCCCACGTGCCGCGCCGTCCCGGTCGCGTCCGGCAGGGTGATCGTGTGGTCCCCGCCGAGGATCACCGGGAAGGCGCCCGCCTCGCAGGCGGCCAGGACCGCGTGCTCCAGCCGGGTCAGCGACGTCTGCGTCTCACCCGACGGCATCTCCACGTCACCGGCATCGGCCACCCGCAGTTCGGCCAGCGGGTCGACGCCGAGGGCCAGGTGCGGGCGGGCGCCGTCGTGCGGAAGGTAGTCGGTGCACCGGATCGCGTGCGGGCCGAACCTGGCCCCGGGCCGGTAGGACGTGCCGCCGTCGAAAGGCGCGCCGATGATCAGCACCTCGGCCCCTGCCCAGGAGCCCCGGTCGGCCAGGTCGGCCGTGGGGACGCCAAGGAAGGTCACGTCCGGGCCGTACATCCCGCCGAGCCGCGCCATCGCCTCTCCCAAGATCACCGATGACGCCAGTATGCCCGGATCTGCCCGGGGAAGCGCGCCCGGGCGGCGAATCAGCGCGCCGCCGGCCGGTACACCGAGGCCCCGTCGGCGGCGTAGGCGAAGTGGAAACCGGTCCTGGCCAGGTAGGCCAGGACGTACGGGGATCGCTGCCACACGATGACCCAGCCGATGTTCATCCGGTGCACATCGGCACGCGCGGCCGCGATCAGGGCGGCGTAGCTGTGCTCACCCGTGACCGACTCGGCCACGCCGCGCGGCTGCCCCTGGGCGCTCAGCAGGCCCGCGTAGAACGCGTTCCGGCGGACCGCCAGCAGCGCGGGCTGCGGCAGCCGGGACAGGTAGCCCACCGCGCGCGGGTGCCCGTCGGCGGTCGCCAGCACCTGCGCCTCGGGGTCGAATGCGCCGCCCTCCCTGAGCAGCGGCACCCCGCCCCGGACGCCGAACGGCACGTCCACCACGATCGAGCCCGAGTGGTCGGCGGCGATCGGCCGGTCCAGGGCCGGCAGGGCGGTGGGCATCGTCGCGACGGCGAGGTTGCCCGCCCAGCCGGCCTCCAGGGCACCAAGAACGAGCACCGGGATCAGGAGCGCGGCCGCACGCCGGCGCAGCCAGTCGACCGCCGCGCCGGCCAGCAGGGCGGCGGGCAGCGCCCCGAGCATGGTCAGTCGGCCGGCTTCCCGGAAACCGGCCATCCCGGGGATCTGCACGAACCAGGTGAACGGCATGAGCCCGGACAGCCGCACCCCGTGCCAGGTCTGCGCCAGGGGCATGTACGTGTGGGTGCCGATCTTCAGTACCGAGCCGAGCGCCAGCGCCGCGCTCGCCAGCCAGAGCGCCGCGAGTTTCCAGGCGCTACGCCGTCGCCAGGAGACCGCCAGGCCGAACACCGCCAGCACCGATAGCACCAGGCCGAACGTGAGCACCCCGTCGAGGATCGGCCCACGGTAGCTGACCGGCCGCAGCCAGGTCAGGCCGAGCCGGACCGCGCGCGGGGAGACGCCGAAGATGGCTGGAAACTCGGTGCCGGAGTACACGTAGTCTGTGGCCACCGCGCCGGCCGGGATCGTGGCGCCGCCGGACCGGGTCTGCGCGACCATGGCCGCGATCTGCGGGCTGGCCACCAGCAGGGACACCACGGCCGCGGTCGCGCCGGCCAGGAGCCGCTGCCGCCAGGAGGCGCTGACCAGCCACGGCACGAGCGCCGCCAGCACCACGATCAGCACCAGGACGAACGACTCCTGGTCGGTGAGCAGGCTGGCGCCGAGGACCAGGCCGAGGATCATCGCTTGCCTGCCCCACCCGCCTCCCCTTCCCCCTTCACTGCGGCGCAGCCGCACCGCGGCCTCCAGGGCCAGCGGCAGGAACACCGCCCCCGCGGCCAGGTTGAGCTGGTACCAGGAGTGCCAGGCCATGATCGACGACAGCCCGAAGAACGCGCCGGCGAAGACCGCCCCGGTCTGCGTGGGCAGCCACAGCCGCGCCACCCGGAAGGCGGCATAGCACATCAGCCCGGGCATCAGGATCGACAGCAGGTTGTAGGACGCGCTGGGCCCGAACGCGGCCGTGACCGGCATCATCACAGCGCCCTCGAGCGGCATCAGGGCGTGGAAGCCGAGCTGCACTCCGGTGGGCGCGACGATCGAGCGGGTGAACCACGGGTTGCTCAGGTGCTCGACCGCGTGGGCCATCCACCAGAAGTCCCACACGTAGACACCCGCGTCCCGGGTCGCCTGGAGCTTCCCTTCCACCAGCCAGCTCGCCCGCGGCCAGGTCACCGCGATACCCACGGTCACGTAGCAGGCGAGCAGCGCCAGATCCCGGCCGAAGGGGCCGGGGGCCAGCCCCCGGCCACGCGGCAGCAGCCGCCGCCCGGCCGGCCGCCCGGCAGGGGCGCCGGGCCCGCTCGGCCCACCGGGCCTGGGCGGGGCGCCGGGGCCGGGCGGCGCGCCGGGCCTGGGCGGGGCGCCGGAGCCGGGCGGCGCCGGCCGCGCCGCTGGTGGCTTCGCCGTGATCGTGGTCGCCACGCGGGAAGCGCTGCGGACGCCGACGCCGGTGCGGCCGCCGGCCGGTGCTGCGCCTTCCGGCTCACCCTTCTCTGCGTGACCCTCCGCCCTGACGCCGGGCGCGTCGCTCCCGGGCCCCTCGCCGCCTGCTCCTTGCACCGCCTCACCGCTCCCCACAAGTGATGGGGCACGCATGACGCGCAGGCATCTGTTATAGACCCCGGTTTCCCCGCGACAGCACGGCCCAGCCTCAGCACCGGATTCGAGCCTGCCACGGGGAGTGACATGATCTGATCACGAAAGTGGAATTATCCAGCATAGGTACGTCAATGCCTCGGCAATATGCGCGCAGGGTAACGTGCTAACTTGCCCAGATGGGCGGTGATGAGGTACGCGACGGGGTGTCATTGACCAACCTCGACCAGCCACTCTTCGATAGCGCCGGGGCCGCCAAGCGCGACCTGGTGGACTACCTGGACGCGGTCCATCAACTACTGATCGGTGAGCTGCGCGATCGCCCGCTGTCGGTGATCCGGGTGCTTCGCGGTCAGGCGCCTTTCATGCAGAAAAACGTGCCGAAATACACGCCCGAATGGGTGAGGACGGTTTCGGTGTGGGCGGAGGCGTCCAGGCGTGAGGTGTCCTATGCCTTGTGCAACGACCGCCGGACGCTGCTCTGGTTCGCCAATCAGCGCGCCGTTGAGTACCACCCGACGCTGGCCCTCGCTGGGCATTTCGGCCATCCGACCTACCTCATCCTCGACCTTGACCCGCCGGGCGACGGCGCGTTCGGCGCGGCGGTCCGCGCCGCGATGCTCGTCCGCGAAGCGCTCAGCGGGGCCGGCCTGGCCGGCGCGGTCAAGACCAGCGGAGCCAAGGGCGTGCACGTATTCGTGCCGGTGGCCGGGGAGGCGACGAGCGAGGAGGTGGCCGCGGCCACCCGCGCCATCGCCGTCCGGGCCGAGCGACTGGATCCGGCGCTGGCCACCACCGCGTTCGTCAAGGAAGACCGCGAGGGCAAGGTCTTTCTCGACTCGACCAGGGCCGGCGGCGCCACCGTGGCGGCCGCGTACAGCCCGAGGGTGCGGCCCGGCGTGCCGGTGTCGTTCCCGGTGGCCTGGGACGACCTGGACCGCGTGTCGCCGGCCGACTTCACCGTGCGGACCGCCCCGGCGCTGCTGTCCGGCGGCGTGCCCTGGGCCGGGCAGATGCCCGCCCCGCAGTCGCTGAGCCCGGACCTGATCGAGGAGGGACGGGCGATCCCGGTGGCCCGGGTCCAGGCCATGCACGAAGGCAAGCGCCGAGCCCGCGCCCGCCGCAGCGAGACCGGCCCCTAGCCGCGCCAGCCAGGCCCTCAGGGCCCCTCGCCCTTCCGCGAGCCCTCGGACGGAGCCCTCTCACCCCTCCGATTGGGGCATGAACGTGGCAGCGAGGCCCCTCTATGGGCATCGCCCTCGCGGTCATGCCCCCGGAGCCGGGGTCCAGGGGTCGTCACCCAGGTCAGCGGGGCCCGGTGAACGGCCAGATGGTCGGCCGGGGGAGCGGGGCGGGCGTTTTGAAGCGCGGCGGCGCGCTCAGATCGAGGAAGTCGGTCAACGGGTTCGCGGCGGCGTCGCGCCTGGTGAGCGCCGGCAGGTTCCACTTGTGCTCGATGGTCGCCAGGACCGAGGTGTGGTCGTAGACCACCGAGGAGACGTGCGCCGGCTTGGAATAGGGCGAGGCGACCAGGCATGGCACGCGGAACCCGTACCGGTCGTAGCCGCCGGGCTGGTCCGGGGGCACGTGGATATTCGGCGGGATGTCGTCCGGGACGGCCGCCGCCGGCGGCGGCACATGGTCGTAGAAACCCCCGCCCTCGTCCCAGTTGATCAAGAAGAGCATGCTCTGCCACTGTGGCCCGGCCGCGGCGGCGTCGAACAAGCTGGCGGTGAACGCCTCCCCGATCTGGTCATCCTCGTACTCGCCCTCGGAGGCCGCGAGCACTTCCGTCGTGATCATGGTCACCGAGGGCAGCCTGCCCTCACGCGCGTCGTCGTAGAAGTCGGCGATGTCGTGCAGGTGGCTGTGGTACTTGAGGATGTTCCGTGGCCACAGGCCGACGTCGGGGACCTCGACGAAGTAGTTGGCCCAACCGATGCCGTGTGCGTCGAGGAGGTCCCAGATCAGCCCGGTGGCCGGCGGCTTCGCGAACGGGTTGGGGATGGCATCGGACACTAGGCCGGCCGCTGTGGCCGCCTGGAGGAACCGGCGGTTGGGGAAGGTCCGCGCCAGGACCGAGGAGAAGAAGCGGTCCCCGATGCCGTAGGCGCGGGCGAAGCCGTAATACCAGGGCAGGTCGGTCCCGTCGAGGTAGCCCATCGGGTCGGCGCTGTTGGTCGTGGTGACGAACCCGTCCATCGCCCCGCCGTGCCACTGCAGGTGCGAGTCGTTCCACGTCTGGTCCAGGTGGAAGGACGGGTTGAACGGCAGGCTGAGATGATGGGCCCGGATCTGGTTCCCGTGACCGTCGGGGTTGCTGTTCAGCGGCTGGCCGTCGGGGCCGAGGGTGAAGCCGTCTCCCCGGCCGAGCATGCCGAAGTAGTTGTCGTAGGAATGGTTCTCCTTCATCAAGATCACGATGTGGTCGATCCCGGGCAGGCTGTCGGTGCCGGCCGGTCGGCCGGGGAACGGAAGTGACCCTGGTTCGCGCATGCGCCCACCGTAGCGGCCTTGCTGCCCACCAGCGCGATATCGGCCGCTGAGGCAGGTTGCGGGCGGATGCGCCCCGGCCGGCCCGCGACATCGCGCTGGTGAGCGGGAAGGGCCGCGAGATCGTGCTGAACGGCTCCGGTGAATACCTGTGCCGTTCGCCCGGCCACGCGCGGTGGGCCTGCGAGCGGCTGGGCAAGGCCGGCGCGGCTGCTCACAGGCCAAGGCCTTCGGCTTCTACGCCGCGGCGCACTGGGCGGCGTTCCTTCACGCCTTCGCGCGCGCGCCCGGCTTCGCCGGGTACCACATCCGCACGTTCACGACGATGAGAGGGGCCATCCCGGCCGTGAAGCTGCCGGCGAGCGCGGCCGGGTGGAACTGCCTCGACTTCAGCCCGCCGGGCACGAACGGGATCGACGTGATCTGCACGGTCGCGCCGGGCATCCTCGGCCTCGTCACGTACCACCCGATCACGTTCTGGATCGAGTCGTTCGACCCGTGTCACGTACCACGCGATCACGTTCTGGATCGAGTCGTTCGACCCGTCGCCACCGGCCTCGCTGTTCGCGCTGCCGCCCGGGGCCAAGATCGTCAAGCCGCAGGCCGGCCCGGGGTAGCCAGCCGGCCCCGCACAACCCGGCCTGTCCCCGCGCGCAGGCCGGGCGGGGTGATGGGCGCCCAGGCCCGGCCGCCGTCGGTGGTCAGCAACAGCGCACGGCTGGTGAGCAGCCATCCGGTCGCGCCGCGTACGAGCTGCGCGGCGGTTACCGGCCCGTGCGGGACCGCGGGGACCCGCGGAGCCGCCCGGCGCGGCGGCACCTGGCGGGTGCCGCAGCCGGCCGCGGCCAGCGCCATGAGCACCACCACGCCGGCGGCCCACACCGCCTTCCTCATGTCCTCTAGACGCCGGACCGGCCGAGTTCGTTGCCCTTATCAGGCCGCCGGTAAGCCGGCTGCATGGGACGCTGCGTGTCCTTCCCAGGGTCCGGGGCCGGTCACGGCTGGCGACGGCGAATTGGGGGGGCCGGTGTGCGGCCGGCGGTGCGAGACTGGCTGTTAAAAGCAGCGGCCGCTGGCCTGGGTGCCAACGGCGCGGAGGAGAGGGGCGCACGACGATGGCAGGCGGCCCGGTTGTTTTTGTGCATGGGTTGTGGCTGCACGCGAGTTCGTGGGGCGCGTGGGCGGAGGTGTTCCGCGAGTCCGGCTATGAGCCGGTGGCGCCGGGCTGGCCGGGCATCCCGGACGCGGTCGAGGAAGCCCGCGCCAATCCCGAGCGAGCCGCCGGGACAGGCATCGACGAGATCGTCGCGCACTACGCCGAGGTGATCGCGGGGCTTGCTGCTCGGCCGGTGGTGGTGGGCCACTCCTTTGGCGGGCTGATCGCGCAGCGGCTGCTGGGGCAGGATCTGGCCGCCGCGGCGGTGGCGATCGACCCGGCGCCGATCAAGGGGGTGATCTTCCTGCCGCCCTCCGCGCTGCGGGTGGCCTCGATCGTGCTGCGCCGCCCGGCGAACAGGCGCGAGGCGGTCTCGCTCACCGCGGAGCAGTTCCGCTACGGCTTCGGCAACGCCCTGCCTGGGCAGGAGTCCAGCGAGCTCTACGAACGCTGGGCGATCCCCTCGCCGGGCCGGCCTCTGTTCGAGGCGGCGACGGCGAACTTCGTGCCGCGCTCGCCCGCCAAGGTCAACACGGCCAACAAGACCCGCGGGCCGCTGCTGATCACCGCCGGCGGCCGCGACCGCACCGTCCCGGCGGCCGTCAGCCACGCGACGCGCCGGCTCTACCACAAGTCGCCCGCCGTCACCGACCTGCGCGAGTTCCCGGACCGCGGCCACTCGCTGACCATCGATCACGGGTGGCGCGAGGTTGCCCAGACGGTCCTGGACTGGCTTAACCAGCGCATGCCGTAGCCCACGCGCCGGGCCCGGCCCAATCAGGTGATCACGGCGTCAGGGCCGCGCAGATTGGGAGCGGTGCCTAGGCCGGGGCGGGGCAAGCTGGCGCCCAGGCCGGGGCGGGGCAAGCCGCTGTCCACGCCGGGCTCGGGCGTGCCGGTGCCCAGGTGGGCGTGGTCGTGCTCGTGGACCGCCGGGCCGGCGTGCGTTTGCTGGTGGTCGCGTGACTCGGGGCTGCCGCCCATCATCTTCAGCATCGGCCCGCCGCCGGACCGGAAGAACCGCACCAGCAACGCCGCGGCCAACAGCAGGAAGACGATGTTGAGCACCGTGGTGTAGTTCCACTGGACGCCGGAGTCGGTGACTTTCGCGGCTCGCTCGGCCGGGATGAGCCCGAGCCCGCCGAAGGTGAACTCGACGATGTACCCGGCCGCGACCATGGTCGCGTAGAAGATGCCGAGCAGGGCGAGCATCATGCGGGTGCCGTAGTACTTCCGGTAGATGATCAGGATCGGGAGGATGATCAGGTCGGCGAAGATGAACGCCACCACGCCGCCGAAGCTGATCCCGCCGTTCCACAGCACCCCGGCAAGCGGCACGTTCCCGATCGAGCAGACGAAGCTCAGCAGCGAGATGACCGGGCCGATCAGCGGCCCCCAGAGCCGGGCCGCCAGCGGGTGCCCGGTCAGAAACAGGTGCTGCCAGAAGGAGTTCGGCACCCAGGCGGCGACCGCCCCGGTGATCAGCAGGCCCGCCGCGACGTCCCGGATCACGGCGGCCCACTCCATCACGAAGATGTGGCTGACCGCGGTGTACCCGTCCCGGCTGGCCAGCCGGCGCCAGAAGCTGCCGCCCGAGGCGATGCTCATGTCCATGGCCGCGTGACCCTCCATGGACCCGGCCAGCCCCTTGTCCGCCTGCCGCTGTGCCGCGTCGATCAGCCGCTTGCGGACGAACAGCCGGAACGCCACGGCCATCAGCACGATCATGATCGGCCCACCGGCGAACTCGGCCAGGGTGAACTGCCAGGAGATGAACAGCGCCAGGATGATACCCAGCTCGATCACCAGGTTGGTGCTGGCGATCTCGAACGCCATCGCGGCGGTGAAACTGGCGCCACGGCGAATCAGCGCGCGGGCCAGCGCGACCGCCGCGTAGGAACACGAGGAGGAGGCGGCGCCGAGGCCGGTGGCCAGCGCCAGCGTCCTGGGCCTGTCGTCACCGAGCAGGCGGGTGACCGTGGCCCGCCGGACCAGCGCCTGCACCACCGCCGACAGGGTGAAGCCGAGGATCAGCGACCAGGTGACCTCCCAGGTCATCGACCCGGCCAGCCCCAGGGCGTGGCCCAGCGCGTCCAGCGCCCGCATCACCGGTCGCCCTCCGCGGCCGCGATCGTCAGCAACTGCCGGAGGCAATGCTCGAGCAGCAGGTGCGGGAACCCGTCGGACAGCCGGTAGCACACCATGCGGCCGTCCTTGCGGAAGCTCACCATCCCGGCCAGGCGGAGCATCTTCAGCGCGTAGGACACCTGGTCCTCGGTGACGTCCAGGGCAAGCGCCAGGTCACCCACGCACAGTTCTTGGCCGGCCACCAGCGCGAACAGGATCCGCGACCGCACCGGGTCGGCCAGCATGCCCAGCAGCCCGGCCAGCTGGCCTGCCTCGCCCTCCGAGAGCACCCCGGCCCGGGCGGCGGCGACCCGCACCGCGTTCACCGGATGGTCATGATCGCTCGGCGACATCGTTCCTCCGCGTATCCGTACATCCGTATGGTCGCACGGAGATACGGATATGTCAAATCCCTTCGGGGCGGGGCCCGTGATCAGGAGTATGCGGTCAGCGCGAGGGGGTGGCGAGGCCGTGGGCGTAAGCGAGCACGACGAGCTGCGCCCGGTCCATGGCGGCGAGCTTGGTCATCGCCCTGCTCACAGGGTCTTGGCGGTCAGCGGGCTGACCACCAGCCGCGCCGCGATCTCGTCGTTCGACAGTCCCCGCGGCGACCAGCGCCACCACCTCACGCTCGCGGTCGGTGAGGGTGGCCAGGCCCGGGGGAGCGCCGGACTCCGCCCGAGGGCGCGCGCCGGGGCCGCTGCCCGCAGGCACACCGTCGCCCGCGCCGCCGGCCCGGCATGGCGGGAGCACGTTGGTCAGCGACTCTTGCAGGATGCGATACGCGACCTCGTCGACGGCCGCGGGCCGCGGGCGCTGATCGCCTTCCACGGCAATCGTCACCGGGGCCCGGCCACGGTGATCGCGTGACGCAGCAGCACCGGGAGCACCAGCACCCCGAACAGGTAGGCGACCGCGTCCAGCCTGGCCGCGCCGGGGCCGCTGCCGGTGACAACGCTGAGTTCGACGGCGACCAGCACGACGGCGGTCATTCCCACGTCGCCCAGCCGGATGCCGAACCGGCCGCGGGGCCGGCCGAGCACTCCGCGGTGCGACACCCAGAGCGTTATGCAAAACCCTTCATTCCCAAGATCAGCGATCTTGGGAACACAGGTCAGGGCCGTGTACCAAGATCGCGTCCGTGAGTTTTGCATAAGCCTCCCAGTCCACGGCGTCACGTTACGCAACTCCCGGCGAACCAGGAACAGGGCGGCTTCACCGGCCGTGAGCCGGGGAAACTGACAGGATCGGGGCGTGGCCTTCGACGAACTGGACCGGCGGATCGTCGCGGCGCTCGTCGAGGACGGGCGCGCCACCTACGCCGACATCGGGGCGAAGGTGGGCCTGTCCGCGCCCGCCGTGAAACGCCGGGTGGACCGGTTGCGCGCCTCGGGCGCGGTCACCGGGTTCTCCGCCATCGTGGACCCCGGCATGCTCGGCTGGACCACGGAGGCCTACGTGGAACTGTTCTGCCGGGGGCGCACCTCACCGTCGGACATCGCCGCGGCGGTCAGCAAGTACCCGGAGGTCACCGGGGCGGCCACGATCACCGGCGAGGCCGACGCGCTGCTGCACATCCGCGCCGCGGACGTCCGGCACTTCGAGGAGGTGATAGAGCACATCAGCGCGGAGCCGTTCGTGGTACGGACCAAGAGCGTGATCGTGCTCTCGCGGCTGGTAAGCAGGGCCGGAATCGGCCCGCTCAGCTCCCCGCCGGCCGGCGGCGGCAGCGCCGGTAGCGGCTGACTTGCCCGATTGCCCGCTCCTGACCTGCGTGCTTCCGCTAGGTTTTTAGGCATGCGCGAACAAAACGAGGCTGACCGGTCCGGCAGCACCGCCCAGTTCCGCGCCTTCGTGGATAGGTCGGGGGGCCCGGAGGCGACTCAGGCCTGGAGCATGCGCGCGCAGCGCCGTCAGGTCGCCACGCTCGCGGCCGTCGTGGTCGGCGTGGCCGCGGTGCTCGCCATCATCGCCGTCCTCATGATCCATTAGCCCCCGGCGCTACCGGCGCCCGCTTGGCTGGCCGGCCCCGCTTCGGTGACCGGCCCTGGCGGGGGCGCCGCGTCCGGCTGGTACCGGTAGCCCATCCCGGGCTCGGTGTGCAGCCAGCGCGGCCGCGCCGGGTCCGGCTCCAGCTTGCGGCGCAGTTGCGTCATGTACAGGCGCAGGTTGCCGTCGGCTCCCGTGCCCTCCGCTCCGGTGCCGCCGGCCTCCGCGCCGTCGGCTCCCGCGCCGTCAGCCCGCGCACCGTCAGCCGCCGCGCCGTCAGCCGCCGCGCCGCGCTCGCGCTGGCCGGGCGCCGCGGCCGCCTTGCTACCGGGCGCCGCCGGCAGGGAAATGATCATCGTCAGGCCGCCGCCCGGGGTCTCCTCCGGGTCGAGCGTGCCGCCCATCACCTCGGTGAGCCCGCGGGACAGAGCCAGGCCCAGGCCGACCCCGGAGGTGTTGTCGGTGTCGCCGAGCCGCTGGAACGGCACGAAGACGCGGTCAAGGTCGCCGGCCGGGATGCCGGGGCCCCGGTCCACCACGCGCAGCTCCACCCGGTTCCCGAGCGCGCTGGCGGCCAGCAGCGGCGGCTTGCCGCGCGGGGAGTACCGCAGCGCGTTCCCGGTGAGGTTGACGATCACACGCTCCAGGATCGCCGGGTCCACCTGCACCTCGGGCAGCGAGTCGGGAATGTCGACGATCACCTCCCGGCCGGCGGGGCCGAGCTGGTCGAGGGCGACCGCCACGACGTCGTCGAGGCCGGCCGGCCGACAGAACACCGCCAGCGCGCCCGCCTGCAGCCTGCTCATGTCCAGCAGGTTGCCGACCAGCCGGGATAGCTTGTCCAGCGATTCGTCCGCGGTGGCGAGCAGCTCCTCCCGGTCCGCCGCCGTCCAGGTGATCTCGGGGGAGCGCAGGCTGGTCACCGCGGCTTTCGCCGAGGCGAGCGGGGTGCGCAGGTCGTGGCTCACCGCGGCGAGCAGCGCCGTGCGCATCCGGTCCGCCTCGGCGATCGGCCGGGCGGCCTCGGCCTCGGCGGCCAGCCGCTGCTGCTCCAGCGCCACGGCCGCATAGGCGGTGAACGCACCGAGCACCCGGTGATCGGCCGCGGTGAGCGTGCGGCCGGCCAGGGCGAGGCGTAGCCCCTTGTCGGCGGGCACCTCCGCGTCCGCCGCGTCCGGCGTGGTGATCGCCTCCGGGCCCGAATGCGCCACCACGGTCCAGTTCGCCCCCGTCGGGGTGTCACCGGCGCTTTCGAGCAGCGTCACCGAATCCATGCCGAACGCCTCGCGGACCCGGTCCAGCACCGCCTCCACCGCGCGCTGCCCGCGGAGCACGCTGCCGGCCGTCGTGGCCGGCAGCGCCGATTCGGCCCCGGCACGGGCCGCCTGTCTGGTGCGCCGCGCCGCCCGGTCCACGACCGAGCTGACCAGCAGCGCCACCACCACGAACACGCCCAGCGCCAGGGCGTTGTTCGCCTCGGCGATGGTCCACAGGTGAATCGGCGGGGTGAAGTAGTAGTTCAGCAGCAGCGAGCTGGCCACGGCCAGCAGCACCGCGGGCACGAACCCGCCGACCAGGGCGACCACGATCACCGCGACCAGGTACACCAGCACGTCGCTGATCAGGTTGAGCCCGCTCCGGTCGCTGGCCAGCGCGACGGTCAGCACCGGGGCGAGCAGCGCCGCAAGCACGTACCCGGCGGCCTGCCGGCGCAGGGTCAGCCCGCCCCCGGCTCGCGGCAGTCCCCGGCCGCGGCCCATTGCCGCGTGGGTGACGATGTGCACGTCGATGTCGCCGGAGCCGCGAATGGTCCGTGCGCCGAAGCCGGGCCCGGTGAGCAGCGCGGACAGCCAGGATCGCCGGCTCGCCCCGAGCACGAGCTGGGTGGCGTTCTCGGCCCGGGCGAAGGTGAGCAGCGCCTGCGGAATGTCCTCCCCGACTACCTGGTGGCAGCTGCCGCGCAGCGATTCCACCAGGCGCCGCTGGGCGGCGAGCGCAGCGGGATCGGCTCCGGTCAGCCCGTCCGACCGGGTGACGTGCACCGCGAGCAGGTCGCCGCCGGCGGAGCGGGCCGCTATCCGGGCCGCGCGGCGGATCAGCGTTTCGCCTTCTGGCCCGCCGGTCAGCGCGACCACCACCCGTTCGCGCGCCTCCCAGGTGTCGGAGATGTGGTGGGCGGCCCGGTACTGCTGCAGGCCCTCGTCCATCTTGTCGGCCAGCCACAGCAGGGCCAGCTCGCGCAGCGCGGTGAGGTTGCCGGCCCGGAAGTAGTTGTTCAGCGCGGCGTCGATCTTGTCGGCCGCGTAGATGTTACCGTGCGCCATCCGGCGGCGCAGCGCCTCCGGCGTCATGTCCACCAGCTCGACCTGGTCGGCGGCGCGGACGACGGCGTCGGGCACCGTCTCCCGCTGCGGCACGCCGGTGATCTTCTCGACCACGTCGTTGAGCGACTCCAGGTGCTGGATGTTGACCGTGGAGATAACGTCGATCCCGGCCCGCAGCAGCTCCTCCACGTCCTGCCAGCGCTTCTCGTGGCGGGAGCCGGGCACGTTGGTGCGCGCAAGCTCGTCGACGAGCGCGACCTAGGGCCTGCGGGCGAGCACCGCCTCGAGGTCCATCTCCTCGAAGGCGGTGCCGCGGTAGGGCAGCCGGGCCCGGGGGATCACCTCCAGGCCCGCGACCAGCGCCTCGGTGTGCGGGCGGCCATGCGCCTGCACGAACCCCACGACCACATCCGTCCCCCGGTCGGCGCGCCGGTGCCCCTCGCAGAGCATCGCGTACGTCTTGCCGACCCCTGCGGCGCTGCCGAGGTATATCCGCAGCTCTCCCCGATTGCCCTTGCTCATGTTCTCCCTGCCGGCAGGGGCGAGATCCCTGATACCAGTGTGCCTGCCCGGGGTGGCCCGGGCCGCCGCCTGGCCACCGATCGCCGGAACCATAACGGGATCCATGCGCACGCCGGCACCGCCCGGGCATGGGCACACCCGGAGGTAACCGCCGGGGCGCGGTTCCTCCGGGTGCGGAGCCATTATCTGCCGTACCAACGCGCTCAGCCGTGGAATGGGTATTTCTGGTCGAGCGCGATGTTGAGTTCCAGCACGTTCACCACCGGCTCACCGAGGAAGCCCAGTATCCGCCCGTCGGTGTAGCGCTTGACCAGCGCGGTGATCGCGGCCGGGCTGACGTTCCGCGCGGTGGCGACCCGGTTCACCTGGATGGCCGCGTTGGCCCGCGAGATGTCCGGGTCGAGCCCCGACCCCGACGCGGTCACCGCGTCCGCCGGGATCTGCGCGATCTTGACGTGGTCGAACGCCGCGATCTGCTGCTGCCGCTGCTTGATCGCCTTGACCAGGTCCGGGTTGGTAGGGCCGAGGTTCGACGCGGCGGAGAATCCGGGGTCGCAGCCGTAGTCCGTCTTGACCGCGGAGTTGACCGCCGCCGACGGCCGCGGCTGGAAGTACTGCGGCTGGGCTGGCTACCTCGACGGAATCAACGCCGCCGCGCAGGCCGCCGCCACCGGCAGTTCACCGGCCACACTGATCGACCAGGTGGCCAGCCAGCTCACCCGGGTGCTGTCGCTGCTGGCGTGCCGGTTTCAGTACGGTGCCGCCGGCCTCGGCCGGCCGGCCCGGCTGCGGCACGACGGGACGGTCATCGTGGCAGACCAGCCCTGGGACGTGGATGCCAAGGGCTTCCCGGTCGGCACCGACGCCGAACTCCTGGTAGAGGGCGGCGGCGTGTTCCAGGGCCGGTTTCTGATGACGCCCGGCCCCGATGCCCGGCCCACGGCCGAGCAACGGCTGCTGGCGGTCGCGCTGGCCGACCAGGTCGGTGCCGCCCTGGCCACCAGCCACCCGGTGGGCCAGGATTAGCGGGAGGAGTTCCCGGCCTCAGCCTTCGGACAGGCGCGGCGGCCCGAGGCGGACGCCCACCTCGTCGGCGCGGGCGAGCAGGTCGGCCGGGTCGGCGTAGACCCGGTAGGCGCCGGCCCGCTCCAGTTCCTCGCGGCCATAGCCGCCGGACAGCAGGCCGATCCCAATCGCACCGGCGCGGCGGGCGGCGAGCAGGTCCCAGACGCTGTCCCCGACGACGAACGCGTGCTGCGTGTCGACGCCCAGCAGCGCCGCCGCGGCCAGGAACAGGTCCGGGTCCGGCTTGGCGTGCGCCACCATGTCCCTGGTCACCAGCGGCGTGTCCGGGGGCAGGCCGAGCATGGCCAGCGCGCGGACCGCCGTGACCTGGTAGCTGCTGGTCGCGATCGCCCAGGGGATCTTATGCTCGGTCAGCGTCGCCAGCAGTTCGGCGGCACCCGGCAGCGGCCGGACCGAGTCCACCTGGGCCAGGTACTCCTCGCTGTGCCAGATCTGCACCATGGCGATGTCGTCGTCGGACATGACCCGCCCGGTCTCCCGGAGCAGCGCGGACACGAACAGGCCGCCGCTCATCCCGATCCGCCGGTGGATCCGCCACACCGACAGGTCGATGGACAGCCGGGCCAGCGCCGTGCGCCACGCGATCACGTGCTGGTACACGCTGTCGATCAGCGTCCCGTCCAGGTCGAACAGGAACGCGGGGACGGGCGGCTGCGGGTACTGCGGCGGGGTAGCCACCGGGCCAGTTTGTCAGGCGGCAGGCGTCGGGGGTGCCGTTAAGCCCCGCTGACCGCCACCACCCCGTGCATGGTGCCGATCAGGGCGAGCGGGCCGGACAGCGACGGCGAGGCGAAGTGCGGCAGCGCAGAGCCCAGCCCGATCTTGTGCCGGACGCGGCCGGTCGCCGGGTCCAGTTCGTACAGCACCCCGGCGTCCCAGTCCGGCACCCAGACCGCGCCGCCGCCGAGCACCGGCGAGCCCTGCGCCGCGCCGGGACCGCGCCATGCCACCTTGAGCGAGTTACCCGAGGTGCCCACGGCGGCCATCCCGCCGGCGATGCACGGCACGTAGGCAATGGTGCCGCTGGTCGCCATGCCGCCGTAGGCGGCGCACACCCGGCCCTCGGCTACCTGCGAGCCCACCCCGGTCAGGTGGTGGACATCCAGCAGGTACCCGGTGCCGCTCTTGCCGTCGGCCAGCATCTTCCCGTTTGCCAGCAGGCCGGGAGCGGCGGAGCCGAGGTCACGATCGCCGACGTTGTCCGAGGGCCAGGTGACCGGGGCGAAGATGCCGACGCGGTGCAACGACGGGGTGAGCGCGGTGACCGAGTCACTGCCGTCGAACGGCGGCGCCGTGGCCGCCCCGTTGCCCGCGCTGACGTAGATGGTGCCGTCCGGGCCGACTACCGGACCGCCCGCCGCCCACATGCCGGCTTCCCGCGCGGTCGGCACCTTGTACGAGACGATGGGTCCCTGCCCCGAGGCCGGCACGCCATTGATCGACCCCTGGTAGGGCCCGCAGTCCCCATCCAGCCCGCCGAACGCCACGTACACCCGGCCCCGGTCCAGCGTGAGCGCTGCGCGCTGCTGGTCGTAGCGCGGCTGCCCGTCCGGCGTGGGCACGTCCCGCGTGAAGGCCAGCTTCCCGCCTGGCACGGTGATGCCCGCCAGGACGTGGTGGAACCCGGTAGTCTCCGCGACCGCGTAGACCAGGCCGGTAGCCGGGTCGTAGACCGTCGTCCCGGTGATGCCGAGCGGGTCGATGTCCCCGCAGGGCAGCGCGGACAGCGGCACCGGGGTGCCCAGGTGGACGTGCCAGCGCACCCTGCCGGTGGCCCGGTCCAGCCCGTACACCGTGTCGCCCTCGGTCGCCGCGATGACCAGGCCGCCGATCGCCAGCGGCTGGCCGTAGACGGCCCCGTCCAGGCGCCGCCGCCAGGCGATGGCAAGCCGCCCGGAGGCCGGGCTGCCGGGCGCGGCGCCGGTGCGGGCCGAGTCCCGGTGATAGGCCGGCCAGTCGGTGGCGCTCAGCGGCGCCGGGTGGCCGGAGGCCGGGGCCGTCGCCGCCGGGCTGGTGACTGGGCCGGCCGGCCCGCTGCCCGTGGCCGTCGTGCTGCAGCCGGCCAGCAAGCACAACCCGACTACCACGAACGAGGCGAGCATGGCTGTGGGGCCTGGGCGCATAGGCCAAGTCTGCCCTCTTCCTGTGCCCGAGCGTGGCCGGGCGCGGGGACACCTCAGGCGGCGCGGCTCCCCGGCCGTGTGGGGACCGCGGTGCGGGTCGATGTTGCGGTTCCCTGCCGGGGGGCGGTTCTCAACGTACCCTGAAAGTGGACGGGGAGAAGGGGAGGTGGCATGTCCGCGCAGTTCAGCAGCTTTGTCGCATTGGGCGATAGCTTCACGGAAGGGCTGGATGACGCGCGCGAGGACCAGAGCGGCTACCTCGGCTGGGCGGACCGGTTCGCACAGTTGCTCGCGGCGCGGCAGCCTGGGCTGCGCTACGCGAACCTCGCGCTGCGCGGCAAGCTGCTCGGGCAGGTGGCCGACGAGCAGGTGCCACTCGCCATCGCGATGGCCCCGGACCTGGTCAGCATCGCCGCGGGAGGAAACGACCTGCTCCGGTTCCGGTCCGATCCCGACACGCTGGCGCAGACGTTCGACGAGGTGGTCCGCACCCTGCTGATGGCCGGGTCCCAGGTGGCCATCTTCACGGGCTTCGACCCGCGCTTCCCGGTGCTGCGGCTGATCCGCGGCAAGGTGGCGGCCTACAACATGCACCTGCGCGCGATCGCGGACCGTCACGGGTGCGTCGTCGTGGACCTGTGGGCGATGACCGTGCTGCGAGACCCACGGGCGTGGAGCGCGGACCGGCTGCACCTGACCCCGGACGCGCACCGCCGGGTGGCGCTGCGTGCTGGCGAGGCGCTCGGCGTGGACGTCACGGAAGACTGGCGTGAGCCCTGGCCGGCGCTGGACAGCCCGTCCGCGTCCGGCCGGGCGGCCTGGGTGGCGGCCCGGCGTATGGACCTGCGCTGGGCCCGCGAGCACGCTGCCCCGTGGGTGGCCAGCCGGGTGCGCGGTGTCTCCTCCGGAGACGGCCTGCAGCCCAAGCGCCCGGAACTGCTCCCGCTGTAAGCAGGTCAGGCGTCGCGCTCGATCGGGCAACTCATGCACCGGGGGCCGCCGCGGCCGCGGCCGAGTTCGCCGCCCGCGACGGTGAGTACCTCGATGCCGTTCTCCTCCAGGTAGGCGTTCGTGGTCACGTTCCGCTCGTAGGCGACGACGACGCCCGGCTCCACCGCCAGCACGTTGCACCCGTCGTCCCACTGCTCCCGCTGCGCCGAGCGCACGTCCTGGACCGCGGTGAGCACCGTGATGCGCGCCAGGCCCAGCGCGGCGGCCAGCGCGGTGTGCATGTCCTCCGGCGGGTGGTCGGTGACCTTGAGCTCGCGCGTGCTCGCGCCCGGCTCCACGGTGTAGGACCGCAGCATGCCCATCCCCGCGTACTTGGTGAACACCCCGTGGTCCGCCATGGTCAGCATGGTGTCCAGGTGCATGAACGCGCGCTGCTTGGGCATGTCGATCGCGACCAGCGAGGTCGCGGCGCCCGCGGCGAACAGCCGGTGCGCCAGCATCTCCAGCGCCTGCGGCGTGGTCCGCTCGCTCATCCCGGCGAGGACCGCGCCGTTGCCGAGCACGAGCACGTCACCACCCTCGATCGTGGCCGGGGCGGCGTCGGCGCCCCGGTACCAGACGTCGAAGTCGGCGCCGGCGAACATCGGGTGCCAGCGGTAGATCGCCTCGGCGAACATCGACTCACGGACCCGGGCCTGGCGGCGCATCGCGTTGATCGACACCCCGGAGAAGATCCAGCAGGACGTGTCGCGCTGGTAGAGCAGGTTCGGCAGCGGGGCGAGCACGAACCCGTCCGGGTCGAGCGAATGGAACGCGATGCTCTTCGGTTCCGGGGCAAGCTCGGAGATCTCCCGCTTGGTGATCCCGCCCACCAGGTAGCCCGCCAGGCTCCGCGAGTCCAGCCCGTCCACCGCGGCACGCAGGTTGTCGGCCGCCAGCGGCCCGTGCCAGCGGGAGTCGAAAACCCCGTCCAGGACGTAGGTACGGGCCGCGGCGGTGTCCAGCGTCTCCGCGAGCAGGTCGCCGTAGTAGTGTACGACGACGCCGCGGGACCGCAGCACGTTCGCGAAGGCGTCGTGCTCCTGCTGCGCCCGGCTCACCCAGAGCACGTCGTCGAAGAGCAGATCCGCCGCGTTATCCGGGGTGAGCCGCTTGAGCTCCAGGCCGGGCCGGTGCAGGATCACCTGGCGGAGGCGGCCGACTTCCGAGTCAACTCTGAACATGCGCATCTGCTCCCTTTGCTGGCAGCCCCCACCGCCGCACTGCTGAGCACTCTATGCTGCCGCCGTGGACCTGGATCTTGCCAGTGACAGCGCCGAGCTCACCGCGGCGCTCGTCGACGTGGAGTCGGTCAGCGGCGATGAAGCGGACCTGGCCGCCGCGGTCGAGCGCGCGCTGCGCGGCGTGGCGCACCTGTCGGTGCACCGCGACGGGAACACGGTGGTCGCCAGGACCAGCCTCGGCCGTCAGCGGCGGGTGATCGTCGCCGGGCACCTCGACACGGTGCCGGTGGCCGGCAACCTCCCCTCCCGCCGGGACGGCGGCCTGCTCTACGGCTGCGGCAGCTGCGACATGAAGTCCGGGGTGGCGGTCGCGCTCCGGCTGGCCGCGCGGCTGGCCGAGCCGCGCCCCGACGTCACCTACGTCTTCTACGACTGCGAGGAGGTCGAGGCCGAGCGGAACGGGCTGCTGCGGGTGTCCCGCAACAGCCCCGCCCTGCTGCAGGGCGACCTGGCGGTGCTGATGGAACCGACCGGCGGCGTCATCGAGGGCGGCTGCCAAGGCACGATGCGGGCCGAGGTCACCGCGCACGGTAAGCGCGCGCACAGCGCACGGTCCTGGATGGGAAAGAACGCAATACACGGGGCCGGCGGGATCCTCGACGTGCTGCGGTCCTACCAGCCCCGGGAGCCGGTGGTGGACGGGCTGACCTATCACGAGGGGCTGAACGCCGTCGGGATCACCGGCGGGGTCGCGGGCAACGTCATCCCGGACGAGTGCGTGGTCACGGTGAACTACCGGTTCGCCCCCGACCGCAGCGAGGAGCAGGCGGCCGCGCACGTGCGCGAGGTGTTCGCGGGCTACCAGGTCAAGATCACCGACTCGGCGCCCGGTGCCCGCCCTGGGCTGGACGACCCGGCGGCCGCGGCGCTGCTGGCGGCGGTGCCCGGGACCCCCCGGGCCAAGTTCGGCTGGACCGACGTGGCCAGGTTCGCCCTGCTCGGCATGCCCGCGCTGAACTACGGCCCCGGCGACCCGATGCTCGCCCACTCCCCGGACGAGCACGTGCCCGTGGCGCAGATCGCCGAGTGCGAGGCGACGATGGAGGCCTGGCTGACCGGGTGAGCCGTGCCAGCCCCGGGGGAGCACCCCGGATCCGCGAGGGCAAGCCCCCGGGCCCGACCGCCCGGAACCCCCGATAGCCGGAAGGCCCCGCGACGAAGTCGCGGGGCCTTCCGCTGGCCGGCCGAGCGCGGGTGAGCGCGCCCCGCTACGCGGCCGGCCCCGCGGCGAGCTTGAGCGAGCCGGTCCGCTGCTTGCCGTTGAGCCCGATCCAGGTGAGCGTGACCGTGTTGCCCGGGCGGTACTGGCGCATCAGCATCCGCAGGGAGGCCGGTGAGGTCACCGCGTGGCCGTTCACGGCGGTGATCACGTCACCCGCCGCGGCCCCGGCGGCCGCCGCCGGGGCGTTGCAGAACACCCCGGCGATCAGCGTGCCCGACCGGGCCGGCGCGATGTTCTGCGGCACCGGGTTCGCCGTCTCGTTCATCAGGCAGCCGCCGCTGGAGTTGATGCCGTTGGGGAAGTTGCCCTGGGCGATCTGCTGGAGCTGGTTCAGCTGCGCCCTCGGGCTGCCAGCGCTGCTGGGCGCGTTGCTGTGCGGGTCGCTGGCGATCGCGATGCCGATGAACGCGGGCTGGCCGATCTGGATCGTGCTGCTGCCGTGACCGGCGGCGATCTGCCGGGCGATGGACAGCGCCCGGTCGATCGGGATCGAGAAGCCCTGGGTGGTGCCGGTACCGCCGAGGCTCTGGCTGTTCGCCGCGGTGTTCATGGCGATGACCTGGCCGGCGGAGTTGGCCAGCGGGCCGCCCGAGTCGCCCTCGGCGATCGGGGCGTTGGTCTGGAACATGTTCGTCAGCCGCTCGGACGTGCCCGAGCCCGCGTCGCTGGCGGTGATCGTCTTCTTCAGGTCCGTGATGGTCCCGCTGGTCACGGTCGGCTGGCCGCCGGTGCCGCCCGCGTTGCCCACCGCCACGACCAACTCGCCGAGCCGGACCTTGGTCGAGTCACCGACCTGGACGGTCTTCAGCCCCGACGCCCCCTTCAGCCGCAGCAGCGCGACGTCCTGGGCGTTGTCGGTGCCCACGACCTGGGCGCTGTACTTGCGCCCGGTCGCGACCACTTGCACGACCACCCGGGTGGACCCCTTGATGACGTGGTTGTTGGTCAGCACCAGGCCGTTGGGGGACAGCACCATGCCGGTGCCCTCGAAGACCTCCCGCTGGTAGTGGACGTAGGAGGTGATGTCCACCACCCCGGGCTCGACCTTGCGGGCCACGGAACCGTTCAGGTTGGCGGAGCCGGCGCCGGGGCCGGCGTTCGATTTGGGCTTGGGGATCTCGTTCGCCTGCGAGGCCGAAGAGGGAGCCGCCCCGCCCGAGCCGCGCAGCGCCAGCACCGCGCCCGCGCCGACCGCCGCCGCGAGCACCGCGACCAGCAGGTAGACCAGCGCCGTGCTCAGCGGCCCGCGCGAGGGCCGGGGTCCCAGCGGCTGGCCGTAGCCCGGCGGCGCCCAGCGGCCCTCGCCGCCGGGCGGTACCGCGTCGGGCAGTTGCCCGGGGAGCGGCGGCGCCGCGGGCGGCTGCCAGTTCGCCTGCGGCTGATCGCCGTGGCCGGGCGGACCGCCGTACGGCGGGGTGCCGTACGCGGGCTCGCCGGCGTAGCCGGGCGGGGGCACGCCGTACCCGGGCTGCGCGCCCTGCGGTGCGCCGTAGGGCGGCTGTGCGCCGGGCGGCTGTGCGCCGGGGGGCTGTGCGCCGTATGCCGGCCCCGCGCCGGGGGGCTGTGCGCCGGCCGGCTGTGCGCCGTATGCCGGCCCCGCGCCGGGGGGCTGTGCGCCGTATGCCGGCCCCGCGCCGGGCGGCTGTGCGCCGTATGCCGGCCCCGCGCCGGGCGGCCCCGCGCCGGGCGGCTGTGCGCCGTATGCCGGCCCCGCGCTGGGCGGCTGTGCGCCGCCGGGCGGCTGCCCACCGGATGACGGCCCCGCGCTGGGCGGCTGTGCGCCGCCGGGCGGCTGCCCACCGGATGACGGCCCCGCGCTGGGCGGCTGTGCGCCGCCGGGCGGCTGCCCACCGGATGACGGCCCCGCGCCGGGCGACGGGTGCGCGCCCGGCGGCGGCTCACCGAGGCCGGGCTGCCCGCCCTGGGTGCCTGTGGCCTGCCACGGCTGCTGCGGGGCCGGCGGGGCCCAGGACGGCTGGCCGCCGGGCGGCGTCTGCCAGGGCGAGGACACCTCGCCAAGGGGCCAGGTCTGCTGGGCCGGGGCGGGGGGCGCGCTGGGTTCCCTGGATCCCGGCTGCGGGCCGGAACCGGGCTGCCCCGGTCCCGTCGGCGCGCCGGGTACGGGGTACGGCTGGGCGCCGGTGGCCGGCTGGGCCCCGGGGACCGGCTGGGTTGGCTGGGCGCCGGTGGCCGGCTGGGCCCCGGGGACCGGCTGTGGTGGCTGGGCCCAGGGGGTCGGCTGTGACCCGGGGACCGGCTGCGCGCTGGGGGGCGGTGGGGTACCAGGGGCTGGCTGGGCGTCCTCGTCGGCCGGGGAGGTCATGCGGAAGGGCAGCCACGACGCCCCGGGGTCCGCCGCCTCGGGTGCCCCGGGATCGGCTGCGCCGGGATCGGCTGCGCCGGGATCGGCCGCCCCGGGCGTCCCGGCGCCGGTACCCGCCTCTGGCGCGGCGTCACCGGGGCTGCCGCCCGCACCGGGAAACGGCTGCCAGGCGCCGTCGCGCTCCGGCGAGTCGCTCCCGTTGCCCTGACCTTCGGCCATCATCATCACCTCTGCCCGGAAGTAGCCTAAGCCGCTTCGTGTGGTCCTCCCCGGCACAGCACTTCCCCCATGACCCTGGCTAAGCGCAATTCCCAGTAAGCACCATGTCCCTGGACGGAACCTGAAGGCCTGCTGAGGGTTTCCGCCCGGCGGCCCGGCACCGGGCAAGGCGCCTCCCGGCGGCCGGCCGCCGCCGTCGGCCACGTGGAACAACGCCCTCGCGCGGCCGGGGTGTTCCCGCTGCCCCCCGGCCGCGGTGCCGCCGCGCCACCAGGGCATGCGAGGGAGGCCGGTCACGGGCCCAGGCCGTGGCCGGCAACCGGGCCGGCCGCGAGGCCGCGTATGGCACATTCTTCGAGCAGCAGCGGCAGAGCGCCCAGCGCCGCCGCGGCCGAGCCCGGCGGCGAGGTGCAGTCGGAATCGTGCAGCAAGACGGTGGCACCGCCGGCAAGGTGCCGGGTGAGCGTCGTGAAGACCGACCGCGGGGTGGCGCCGGCCGTCCATTCCCGGCCCCAGCACGTCCACAGCACCGGGGTGAGGCCGAGCCGACGCGCGGCGGCGAGCGCACCGGCGCTCAGCACGCCGTAGGGCGGGCGGTAGAAGCGCGGCTGCGCCCCGGTCGCGTCCGCGACCGCGTCCCTGGCCCGGGCCAGGTCGTCGGCCACCCAACGGGGGCCGCGCAGCACCGTGTACCGGTGCGCCCAGCCGTGCACCGCGACCTCGTGCCCGGCCGCGGCGACCTCCGCGGCCACCCCGGGCGCCTGGGCGGCCATGGAGCCGAGCATGAAGAACGTGGCGCGCACCTGCCAGGTGGCCAGCGTCTCGAGGAACGCGGGGGTCCACGCCGGGTCCGGGCCGTCGTCGAACGTGACCGCCACGTGATCGGCCCGGCCCAGCCCGGACAGCCGGGGAAAGAAGCGCCGCCGGACCGGTCGCAGCGCCGTCACGCCCGGGCCGGCGTGCGCGACGGCGCAGCCGGCCGCGAGCGCCGCCGTGGTGAGCACGGCGGCCCGCGGGCCCCCGCCGTCCATAAACACGTGTCACACCCGCCTCGTAGACTCTGGCCTGCGGTATTGTCCAGGCCCGGCGACACGCCAGGGAAGACCCGCACCCGTGCGTAGCTCTCCTGGAATGATGGCAAGGTCGGGACGATACCCGAAGCGCGAACGGTGACCAGACGCGGGGCGGCCGGGCCCCGGCATTTTGACCGAGACCGAGCAAGGGGCCTGCGTTGGGAGTGCCAGCAGCACGCGTTGTGTTTCCTCCCGCGGACCGGGCGGAGATAGCCGCCGCGGTCGCCGACATCCTGGCCAGCGGGTCGCTGACCCTGGGCCCGTTCACCGGGCGCTTCGAAGCGGCGTTCGCCGCCGCGCACGGCGCCCCGCACGCTGTGGCGACCTCGAGCGGGACCTCCGCCCTGACCATCGCACTCCACGCGGCCGGCGTAGCGGGGCGGGACGTGGTGCTGCCCGCGAACACCTTCTACGCCACCGCCGCCGCCGTGCTGCAGGCGGGCGCCCGCCCGGTGTTCGCCGACGTGGAACTGGGCACGCTCGCGCTCAGCCGGGCCACCGCCGAGGCGGCGCTGACCCCCGGCACCGCCGCCGTCGTACACGTCGACATCGGCGGGATGATCAGCCCGGACATCACCGGGGTGCGCGCGCTGTGCGGCGAGCGCGGGATCGCGCTGATCGAGGACGCCGCGCACGCGCACGGGTCCACGCTGGACGGCCGGTTCGCGGGCTCGTTCGGGGTGAGCGGTGCGTTCTCCTTCTACCCCACGAAGGTGGTGACCAGCGGGGAGGGCGGGATGCTGGTGACTTCCTCCGAGCACGTGGCGCAGGAGGCGAAGATCTACCGTGACCAGGGCAAGGGCGCCTTCACCGCGAACCACCACGTGCGTATGGGCTCGGCCTGGCGGATGAGCGAGTTGCACGCGGTAACCGGGCTGGTGCACCTGCGCCGGATGGAGGAGTTCATCACCCGCCGCCGCGAGGTCGCCGCCGCCTACGACAAGGCACTGGCCGGCCTGGGCGGGCTCACCCCGCTGGCGGAGGCACCCGGCAGCCGCGGCAACGTCTATAAATACATTGTGCTGCTGCCGCCCGGCGCCGACCGGGCCGCGGTCAAACAGGAACTGTCCGGCCGGTTCGGGGTCCGGCTCTCCGGCGAGGTGTACGACCTGCCGCTGCACCGGCAGCCGGTGCTCGCGCAGTACGCTGGGCCACCGCTTCCGGTGGCGGAGGAGATCGCTCGCAGGCACATCTGTCTGCCGGTTCACTCGGACATGAGCGATGCGGAGGTCGAGGAGGTGCTGACCGCCATCGCCGCGGTGCACGAGACCCTCCCGGGCGGTTAGCGCCCGGCGGCAACAGCTGCCCGGGGGGACGGGCAGCTCAGTGGGCCGGCTGGTGGGGACGGGCCGGTAGGCACGCGAGAAAGGGCGGCCGTGCAGGTAGCGGTTACTGGAGGTGGCGGCTTCATCGGCTCGCACGTGGTGGACCGGCTCACGGGGGCCGGCCACGACGTGCGTGTCATCGACGTGCGGCCACGGTGGCGCAACCCGGGCGCGACCTACCACGAGGTCGATCTGTTCGACGAGGCAGGGCTCGGTGCGGCCGTGGCGGGCTGCGCCGCGGTGTTCCATCTGGCCGGGGCGTCCAACGTCAACGAGGTGGCGGCCGACCCGGTGTGGGCGGTCCGGCTCAACGTGGAGGGCACCACCCGGGTGCTGGAGGCGGCACGGCGGCACCGCTGCGGCCGGGTGATCCTGGCCAGCACGGTGTGGGTGTACGGGGCGGCCCGGGGGACCGGCGAGCTGACCGAGGATTTCGCGGTCGACCTGCGCAGCGCGGGGCACGTCTACGTGTCCACCAAGCTTGCCGCGGAACTGCTGGTGCACAGCTACAAGGAGATGTACGGCCAGGAGTTCACCATCCTGCGCTACGGCATCCCCTACGGCCCACGGATGCGGGAGGAACTGGTCGTCGCCCGGTTCGTCCAGGCGGTGCTGGAGTCGCGCCCGATCACCATCGCGGGCACCGGTGAGCAGCAGCGCAACTACGTGTACGTGGAGGACCTGGCCGACGCGCACGTGCGCGCGCTCGCGCCGGCGGCGGCGGGACAGGTGCTGGCGCTCGAAGGCGGGACGCCGGTGTCCGTCCGCGAGATCGCGGACACGGTACAGCAGCTCATCCGGCATGTTCCGGTGCATTACGCGCCTGCCCGCGACGCCGATTACCAGGGCGTCAGCGTGTCCAACCGGGCGGCCAAGGAACTGCTCGACTGGGCGCCGGTGACCCCGTTCGCCGCGGGGGTGCGGCGCTATCTGGACTGGCTCGGCCAGATCGGGAGCGCCACCCCGGAGCCGGCCGCGGGGACGCCATGAGGCGGCGCGCGCTGCTGTTGTCCGGCTCGCTGGGTGCCGGGCACGAGATGCACGCCAGCACGTGTGCCGCCTCCCTGGCCGCGCGCGGCTGGGACACCGACACACTGGACGCCATGCGGCTGCTCGGCCCCCGGGGCGGTTCCGCGGGGGAGGCGGTGTTCCGTACCATGCTGGCCACCCCCGGGCTGTTCGACGCGTTCCACTTCGCCGCGCTGCGCCCGGGAAGCAGGCTGGCCCTGCTGGCCGACGCCGGCGCCCGGCGGCAACTGGTGCCGCGGCTGCGGGACTACCTGGACGCTCACCCCGCCGACCTCGCCATCTCGGTGTTCGCCACCGCTGCGTCCGCGGTGAGCGTGCTGGCCGACGCCTACCCCGGGATGAGCCACGTGGTGCTGTGCAGCGACGTCACGCCGCATCGGCTGTGGGTGCAGCCGAACGTGGACCTGTACCTGGTCACCTCGGCCGTGGCGGAGGCCGCGGTGCGCCGGTACCAGCCCAGGGCGCGGGTCCGGGTGGTCGAGTCGCCGGTGCGGCCCGGGTTCTACGACCCGCCGGACCAGGAGCAGGCCCGGGCCACCTTCGGGCTGCCCGTGGACGAGCGCGCCGTCCTGCTCATGTCCGGTGCCTGGGGCCTCGGCCCGATCGCGGCCGCGGCCACGGCACTCGCCGACGCCGGGGTGCACGTGCTGGCCGTCGCCGGGCGGAACGCGAAGCTGGAGACCCGGCTGCGAGCCAGCGCCCGGCACCGGCCCCGGCTGCACGTGTTCGGCTACACCGAGCAGATCCCGGCGCTCATGGCGGCCGCGGACCTGGTCATCACCAGCTCCGGGGACACCTGCGCCGAGGCGCGCACGGTCGGCCGGTCGCTGCTGCTGCTCGACGTGGTGCAGGGCCACGGGCGCGACAACCTCCAGCACGAGCTGGAACTGGGCGCCGCCGTCGCCTCGTCCCGGCCCGCGGACATGGTCCGCTGTGCCCTGGCCGCGCTGGACCGGGTGAAACCGCCGGGGCCCGGGGCGGCCCGCACCCAGGCAACCTGGGAAACCGCGTTCGACCTCGCACTGGAGGACCTGGGCTTCCGCTGAGCCCTGGCCCGCCAGGTCAGCCCCGTCCGGGCAAACGGCCTGGTCTGGTTTCGACGGTTACCCCGGGAGCGGTGGCGGGCGGCCCGTGGCGCCCGTCGCCCGTACGGCCGCCATCATGATCCGATCCAGATAGGCCCTCTGGTTATCGAGGATTCGCAGGTCCTTCTGCAGCGTGGCGGCGGCGGCGGCGCGGGCCGCGCCCCGCGCGCGCAGCACGGCGGCCACGTCGTTCTGCACCCGCCACGCGTCCGGGGTGGCCCAGTTCACCAGGCCGTTCACCACCCGGTCCAGGCGGAACGAGTGCAGCGATTCGTGTACCTGGTATCCGACCAGGTCGTCGAGTTGCATGTTGTTCGCTGGGGAGCAGTTCTGCGCCCCGTAGGTCGCGATGCCGACCGCGGTGCCGACGCTGCGGCTGGTGCCAGCCTCGATGGCGCGCAGCGCGGTGAGGGAGTCCCGCACCCCGCCCGCGCATGACTGGATGTCGTATTTCATGTCGGCGAGGAAGCCGTTCAGGTCGGTGGCGCGCTGCGACCGCGACGGGTGCACGGCGATCCCGACCAGCACGCTCACGGCCACGATCGCCAGTACGGCGGCGATCAGCCAGCGCGGGGTCCGGCGGACCGGCCAGGCGCCGCGGCGGATCGGGACGTAGGGCGGGTCCGCGCGGGCCGGGGTCTGCATGATGCCTCGTCACCCGGCCCGCCCGGCCGTCAGCCGGGCACCGCTGCTCAGCTCCGCCTGCGTGACCGGCCCGTAGACGCGCTTCACGATGATGTGGCGGGAGTTCAGGAAGAAGGTGGCGGGCAGCCCGGGCAGGTTGTAGGCGACCGCGGCCGTCATCGGCGCCGGGTCGGCGACCACCGGGTAGGTCACCCCGCTCTTGCGGATGAACTTCATGGCGGCGGACGCTGAGTCGTTCACGTCCACGCCGATGATCGCCGGGCGGCCCCCGCTGTCCCGGTAGAACCGCGCGATCAGCGGCGTCTCCCGCTGGCACGGCGCGCACCAGGACGCGAAGAAGTTCACGATGACCGGGCGGCCCGCCATCGACTGCAGCGAGATCCGCCGGCCCGGCTGGCCGAGCACGCCGAGGCTGAAGTTCTTGGCCCGGCCCAGGGTGTGCGGCGCGGCGCTGCCCGAGCCCACCGTGACCCCGGTCACGGCGATCCCCACGATGACGGCGGCGGCGATCGCGGCGGTCACGGCCACGGGCCGGCGGCGCAGCGCTCCGGGCCACCCGCGCCCGGCCGGCCCGCGCCCGGCCGGTGCATCGGCCGATGCCGGGGCCGGTGCCGTGCCTGGTGCCGGGGCCGTGCCTGGTCCTGGGGCCGTGCCGGGATCGGGCACCGCGGCCGGTTCCGTCGCCGCGCCTTGTTCCGGCCCCGTGCCCGGGTCCGGCGGCCCACCTGGTGTCGGCGTCACAGCTCCTCCACGGTCCTCCGCCCGGCGGCCATCGCGCCCCCGGCCTGCAGCGCGGGCCTGGCCACGGGCGTACCGCCCGATGCGCCCGGCGTGCCGTCGGCCGCCCGGCGCACCGGCAGCGCCAGCTCGAACTCGCTGCCTGCGCCCGGGGCGCTGCGCACCCGCACCTCGCCGCCGTGCGCGCGCGCCACCGCCCGCACCAGCGCGAGGCCGAGTCCGGTGCCCCGGGCACCGCCGAGCTGGGAGCCGGAGCGGAACCGGTCGAAGATCCGGTCAAGCTCGGCGGCCGCGATCCCTTCACCGCTGTCCGTGACGATCATACGAGCGGTCCGGCCGTCGTGATCGCGCAGCACCGACAGCTTGATGTCCTCTCCCGCGGCGGTATGCCGCACGGCGTTCTCCAGCAGCGCGTCCAGGGCCAGGCCGAGCCGTTCCCGGTCGGCGGTGATCAGCACCGGGTCCAGGCGGCCCACCGTCCAGTGCCGCGCCGAGGTGGGCAGCCACTTGCGGAACGACTCCACGGTGAACCGGTCCAGCGCCACCGGCTCGGGCCGCAGGAAATCCGGGTCCTCGGACGCGGCGATCATCAGCAGCCGCTCGCCGAGGCGCCGGAGCCTGGTCAGCTCGCCCACCACCACCTCGATGTCCCGCGCCCCGGGGTGCCCGGCCAGGTCGCCCGCGAGCAGCTCGGCGTGGCCGAGCGCGATCGTGATGGGCGTACGGAGCTGGTGCGAGGCGTCCTGCAGGAAGCGCCGCTGGGTGGCCAGCAGGCGGGCGTTCTCCTCGCTGACCAGGTCCCGTTCGTTGCCGGCGGCCAGCCCGCGCTGCGCGTGCCAGACCATCATCCAGAACATGGCCGCCAGCAGCGGGACCTCGTCCAGCTCGCCGGCCGTCTGGGCGCCGGTGTGGACGTCCCAGCCGATCGCGGCGCCGGTAGTGATCACGACCACCGCGAGGACCCACGCGGTCGGCCGGGCGGCCCAGACCCGGAACCCGTACAGCAGGGTCAGGCTGATCCAGATGAAGTGGAAGGGGACCGTCTCCCAGCGCGAGAAGATCACGATCGCCACGAGGTTGGCCACCGAGAAGGCCGCCCAGGCCACGTCCACCCGGGCGAATGGCCAGGCGAAGCCGGGCCAGGGCCCGATAACGGAGGAACGGGGCCTTGAGCGATCGGGGGGTTCCGGGGGCCCGGCCCCCCGGGCCAGCCCGCGCGGACGGTGCAGCGGCCAGCGCAGCCCGGGCGGGCGGTGCGGCCAGCGCATGCGCCACGGCCGCGGCGGCGGCCACGTGTGGGCCGGATGCCGCGGGAGCCGGCTGTCACGATGCGAGCTGATAGCCCTCACCGCGCACCGTCTTGATCAGGCCGAAGCCCAGTTTTGACCGGAGCCGGCGGACACACACGTCCACCACGTTGGAGCCGGGGTCGAAGTCGTAGCCCCAGACCGAGGCGAGCAACTGGCCCTTGCCGACCGACTGGCCGGCGTGCTCCATCAGTTCCCGCAGCAGCAGGAACTCCAGCCGGGTGAGCGCCACCGGCCCGTGGCCGATGTTGGCCTCCAGCCGGCCCACGTCCAGGATCAGGTCCCCGGCCCGCAGCACCTCGTTGGCCGCGTGCGGCTCCCCGCGCAACCGGACCCGCACCCGGGCCAGCAGTTCGGCCAGGGAGAAGGGCTTGGTGAGGTAGTCCTGCGCGCCCAGTTCCAGGCAGGCCACCTTGGTGGTCACGTCGGCGAGGCAGGACAGCACCAGGACGGCCTGCTCGCGCCGCTCCCGCAGCACCTGGGCCAGCACGAGACGGCCGTCGATGTCCGGCATGATCAGGTCCAGGATGACCAGGTCGTAGTCGCTGGCCCGGGCCAGCCGTAGCCCCTCGGTGCCGCAGCCGGCCGGGGTCACCTCGTAGCCGGCCGTGACCAGCGCGCGCGTGATGAAGTCGCGGATCCTGGGCTCGTCCTCCACGAGCAGGATGCGCGGCCCGGCCTGGCCTGGAGCCTGCTCCGTCGTCGTCATGCGAGTCTCGTCATTTCACCGTGCCCGCGCCGGGGGTGCCGACGGCCCGGCCGGCCGGTGACAGGGGCGCGAGCGCGGCTCCTTCCCCGAGAATCCATCGTCCGCTGGCGTCCGGTCAACCCGCCGTGGCCGTGGCCCGTCAGCTTTTCGCAAACCATTGCAGTTCCGCCACCTCCATACTCCCAATCCGGCCGATCTGGGTGCAAGGAGGGCCGCTGGCCGGCGCTCAGGGGTGTCAGCATCGTCGCATCTGGGTAACTGCCTGTTCACAGCCTGTCATCCGGACGAACGCTAAGCCGGGCGCCATTACCTGTCAGCTTGCCATGATCATGACAATTTCGTCATTGAATCGCCGCGGTGTTGCTGCCGGCCACGGTTGCTCGGAAGATCATGTGCGTAACAGGCCTCCGGCCGGAGTCCTCGGCCGGTCCAGTAGCGTGCGCCAAGTACGCCCGCGAGAAGCGAGGTGGTGACTGGTGTCGGTGCCAGCCCGCGTCGCGACCCTGCTCGTTGCGTTCGTAGCGGTGGTCGGAGGCGCGGTATTCGTCGTATTCCACTACATCGGGGGCTATGGCGGGACTTTGCCGACCGTGGACTATGCCTCGATGGCGCACGGTGGCCAGGTCAACGTCGTACTGCAGGAGGACCCACAGAACAACTCGGTCACCAAGCCGGACTGGGTCAGTTACTTCGTGCAGGATCCCAGGACCCATCAATGGGTGCACACCACGTTGTTCTCGGTGCCCGCCAACACCCAGGTGAACATGACAATCAAGGGGTACGACGGCTGTACCCCCCTGCGCAACAACTTCTGGAGCCAGGTGCAGGGCACCATCGGCGGCACCGTGACCGTCCAGCAGTTCAAGAACACCAACCAGCCGCTCGGCCCGACCAGGACGATGTCGGTCATCAACGGCTGGTCGGGCTGCAACGTGGGGCACACCTTCGCGATCCCCAGCCTGCACCTGTTCGTGCCGGTTCCCTCGCCCGGTCCCGTGCTGTCGGCCAACTCCCTCTGCGGTGTGTCGCCGTGCACGTCCGGTCCCTACGGCCTGGAGAAATTCAGCTTCAGGACCCCGGCCCACGGTGGGTCCTTCCGCTGGCAGTGCTTCATCCCGTGTGGCGGCGGATTCATCGACGGTAACGGCGGTCCCATGCAGACATTCGGCTACATGACCGGCTTGATGCAGGTGGTGTCCTGATGGCAGCGGCGGAGAGTTCCCCGGCCCCGGTCGCGGCAGAGCCGCGCCACGGCATGCGGATCTTCCTGATCTGGCTGGTCCTGTCCCTCGCGGTGGACCTGATCATCTGGTTCGTCTGGTACCCGCACATGCAGCCCGGCGCCATGTCGTCGACGTCGAGGAGCCAGCAGTTCGACATCGCCATCATGGCGGTGATGGGCGCGCCGGTCGTGATTTTCATCTGGGTCTACTTCGGGTACGCCCTCATCACGTGGCGGCGCCGGCCGGGCGACGACGAGGACGGCCCGCACATTACCGGCGGCGTCGGCATCCAGGCCACGTGGATCATCGCCACCTCCGTCATCGTGCTCGGGCTGTTCGTCTTCGGCACGGTGGAGCTGATCGTCCCGGCCGGGGCGGGCGCGGGTGAGGGCCCGGCGCCGATCTGGAGGCTCAACGGGGTGCAGACCACCGCCTGGACGCCGGGGAGCAACGACATGCTCCAGGTGCAGGTGATCGGCCAGGAGTGGAACTTCAGCTACCGGTTCCCGCAGTTCGGAGGGATGGAGACCACGCAACTCCTGCTGCCGGATAACACCCCGGTGGAGTTCCACGTCACATCGCTCGACGTCATCCACAGCTTCTGGGCCTACCAGCTCGCAGTGAAGGCCGACGCGAACCCTGGCGTGGACAACGTCGCCTACACCAAGCCCGAGCAACTCGGTGGCTTCACGGTGCGCTGCAACGAACTGTGCGGCATCTGGCATGGTGCGATGTTCAACAGCGGCTACGTGGTGTCCCCATCGGCCTTCCAGGCCTGGGCGCAGGCTATTCAGGCCAGGGAGCAACACGACGGCCTGCTTGCCGCGCTGCCGCGGTTCGCCCTGACCTATGACCCCACGGTCGTCCCGCAGTTGGGGCGCGCCGTCGTCAAGATAGACGGGATCACGGGGGCGAACGGCTACTACTACCCAGGGCCCCAGGCAGGAACCCCCGGCGACCCGGTGTCGCCATGATGCGGCCCATGCCGCGGACAGCGGCTCATCCCGTGACAGACCCCTCCGGGGATCCGGTGACTGTCCGCCACGCCAGCACGGCGCTGACTTTGCAGGAGAGGTGACCCGATGGCCATCGAGACCCAGCCGGGTGCGGAAAGAATCCAGCCCTCAGGCCCTGGCGAGGGCGGCGCTGGCCGGCCCTGGTGGATGCGGCCAGCCTTCCACACGGCCCTCATCGGCGCCGTGGCGGGCTACTTCCTAGGTCACTGGCTTGGCAACTTCCTGTCCAGCGGCTACCCGCAGAACCCGCTGTCCGACTCCAACGACGTCCCGATCGTGCTCGGGTACGCGCTCGGCACCCTTGGCTGGCTCGGCGGGCTGGGTGTGTTCAACGACCTCGGCCGCCTGCTGGTCGGGAAGCCGCAGCCCGATATCGAGCACGCGCCGGCCGGTGGCCTTGCCAAGTACTTCAGGTACACCCTCGACCACAAGGTCGTGGGCATCCAGTACATGTTCGGCATGATCGCCTACTTCCTCACCGGCGGCCTGTTCGCCATGGCGATCCGGACCGAACTGCTCTCCCCGACCAGCCACGCCCTCAGCCCGAGCAACTACCTGATGGTCGTGGGCGAGCACAGCACCATGATGATGATGATGATGTCGTCGGTCATCCTCGGGCCACTCGGCCAGTACTTCGCCCCGCTCCTGATCGGGTCGAAGCGGATGGCGTTTCCCCGGATCGAGGCGCTGGGGTTCTGGCTCACGGTGCCGGCCTACATCATCCTGCTGTCCGGTGTCCTGTTCGGCGGGTTCTTCACCGGCTGGACCGGGTACATGCCGCTTGGCCTGCAGTCCACGGCGGGCGCGGACGCCTACTACTTCGCGTTCGGCCTGATGGGCATCTCGATGATCCTGGCCGGCTTCAACATGATCGTGACCATCATCAACTACCGGGCGCCAGGCATGCGGTGGAGCAGGCTGCCGCTGTTCATCTGGTCGATGTTCACGGTCTCCTTCCTCCAGGTGCTGGCCGTGCCGGTGCTCGTGGGCGCGTGCTACATGGCGCTGATGGACCGGACCTTCGAGACCGCGTTCTTCGCCAACCAGCTCGGGGGCAGCAGTTACCTGTGGGAGAACCTGTTCTGGTTCTTCGGGCACCCGGAGGTGTACATCCTCGCGCTGCCCGGCTTCGGGGTGGTGACAGAGGTCATCTCCACGTTCTGCCGCAAGCCGATATTCGCTTACAAGGTCGGTGCCGCCGGAATGTTCGGCGTGGGCATCCTCAGCTTCTTCGTCTGGCAGCACCACCTGTTCGACAGCGGGATCAACCCGGACATGCGGCCGCTGTTCATGCTCACCACCGAGCTGATCTCGATCCCGACCGGGTTCATCTTCCTGGTTGCCCTGGGCACGTTCTGGAAGGCGAAGATCCAGTTCAGTATCCCGATGCTGTTCGCGCTGGCGTTCTACTTCAACTTCCTGATCGGCGGCATCTCGGGAGTGTTCCTGTCCGACATACCGGCCGACACCACCGAGCACGGCAGCTTCTTCGTCATGGCCCACTTCCACTACACGATCATGGGAGGCCTGATCTTCGCCTTCTTCGCGGGCCTGTACTACTGGCTGCCGAAGATGACGGGGATCACGCTGAACGAAACGCTCGGCAAGATCCACTTCTGGACCATGTTCATCTTCTTCAACTTCACGTTCCTGCCGCTGTTCGCGGCGGGGCTGATGGGCGACCCGCGGCGGGTGTTCGAGTACTCGCGGAACCTCCAGCCGATCAACGACTGGGTGTCGATCTCGGCATTCCTGCTCGGCGGATCGATGCTGGTCTTCTTGATCAACTTCGTCATGTCGACGGTGTTCTGGCGGGAGCGGGCACCCGCGAACCCGTGGCGGTCGCGGAGCCTCGAGTGGCAGCTCTCCTCGCCGCCGCTGCCGCAGAACTTTGAGCGGATCCCGGTGGTGCTCTCCAGCCCCTACGACTACGGCATCAAGGACGCGCCGCCGGTGGCCGACCTCAACCCGCCGGTGGGCGTGGTGAGCGCCGCCTACGCGTCCGCCGGATTGGAGGCGTAGCGATGACCGAGCGGACCACGCCTCCCGCGGGCCTCGACGCGACGGCCGAAGAGGCCGGTTTCTACCACGAGGCCGCGCTCAACGCTGTCTGGACCGGCTCCCGGCTGGCAATCGGCGGGCTGGCCTTCCTCTTCGGCGCCTTCTTGTTCGCCTACTTCTACCTCCGCTCGCTCGACTCAGCGGGCAGGTGGCAGGGCAGCGGGTTCCACCCGCCGTCCGTACTCATGGGGACGTTCATCATGATGCTGGTGCTGACGAGCGCCGGCGTGCACTACGCCGCCCTGCAGCAGATCAAGGCAGGCAACAAGCGTCTGTGGCAGATAGGCGGGCTGGTCGCCCTCCTGCTGGGGCTCGCAGCGGTAGTCCTGCAGATCCTTGAGCTGCTCTTCCTGCCCTTCTGGCCCGGCAGTTCGGGCTTCTCCAGCGTGTTCGTCGGGTTCTATCCCGTCTTCGTCGTCATCCTGCTGGCCGGGCTGTTCTGGCTGGAGACGCTGCTTGCCAGGTCGCGCTTCATCCTCCCGATCGCCTTCGTGGAGCAGCCACCCACTTATGCAGAGGCGTTCAGCGTGCAGCGGTTCCAGGCCAACCTGTCCGCCTTCCAGCTCACGTGGACCTTCATCGCGGCGATGGCTGTACTGTTCTGGTTCCTGTTCTATGTGATCTGAAAGGAGCGGGTCGCCTGCGAGGTCAGCCCGCAATGAACATGGTTGTCTCACACTGGTCGGCCAGCCTTCTGGTCCTGGCCGCTGCGGTAGCCGCCGCGGTCGTGCATCTGCTCGGGATGCGCGGCCTGGCGGCCGACGCCAGGCGCAGGCGGGAACGCCTGCCGGGCACCCTCGTGCGCGAGGCGGCGGTCTTCTACGCCGGGCTGCTCGCTGTGCTCCTCGCCCTGGTGTCCCCGGTTGCGTACTGGGCCCAGCGATTCATCTGGGTCCGGTCCGTGCAGGACGTGCTGCTCGCGATCGTGGCGCCCGCACTGATCGTGCTGGGCGCGCCGTGGCTGGTACTGCGCCGAAGCGCCGGGCACCGTCCGCGTGAGCCGGAGGCGGCCGCGGTCGAACCGGAACTGGCCCTGGGCTGGCTGCGCCTGCCCATCGCGGTGACCGTGGCATTCAACCTGGCCTGGTGCGGCTGGCACCTGCCTGTCCTTTATGACGCTGCGCGCGCCCACCAGTGGGTGTTTGCCTGCGAGGTCATCACCTATCTGGGCCTCGGGGTGCTGTTCTGGCTCCAGCTCGTCGGCTCCCGGCCATCGGTCCCCCGGCTGGCGCCGCTGCGGCGGGTGACGCTGCTGGTCGGTACGGCGGGCATCGGAGCGGTATTCGCCATGGTGCTGGTGTTCGGTTCTGCGGTGCTCTATCCCGGTTACCTCAGCAGCCGCCATCTTGCCCCCAGCGTGGTCGCCGACCAGCAGGTGGGCGGGGCGGTGCTGTGGGTGATCCCACTCGTGCCCTACTTTGTAGCCATGGTGGCACTCCTCGTCAGGTGGCTCAAAGACGAGGAGTCCGCGGACTTGGCAACCGACCTCGACCGGTTGCTCAAGCCAGCCAGGTCAGGCTGGCCGTCCTGGCCAGGCCTGAGATCGTCACGTTGAAGCGCAGCAGGAGGCTGGAGTGCATGGATTGATCACCGCTTCGGCGGGCAGCGCCTGGAGCTATGGCGCGTCCATCCTGACGTTCGTATTCCCGGAGCTCTTGTTCATCGCCGTGGCCGCTGCCCTGTATGTCGTGTACACCAAGCCCCATCTGGTGCCGGGCCACCACTATGAACTGCGGATGCGCGCGACTGCCCACACCGCGGCGCCCGCGGCGCCTGGCACCGCGGGTGAGCCGGCCCCTGCCACGGCGGCGGACACGAGCAAGATCACCGGTCACGCGCCGCAAGAAAGCGACAATGAGGTCTAGATAGTGCCGGACGCAACCGCGAGCGCCCTCCCCCTGGCCGGCACCGCCGGGCCACGGTCCCTCCGTGCGGTAGCCCGGGCCCTGTTCGCGCTGACCAAGCCGAGGATCATCGAGCTGCTCCTGGTCACGACGATCCCCACGATGCTGCTGGCGGAGCGCGGGCTGCCGTCGGCCCGGGTCCTGCTGGTGACGCTGGCCGGGGGTGCCCTGGCCGCCGGCAGCGCGAACACCATCAACTGCTACATCGACCGCGACATCGACGCGGTGATGCGGCGTACCTCCCGCCGCCCGCTGGCCCGGCCTGCGCCGATGGCCGTGGTCAAGCCGCGCGAAGCGCTCATCTTCGGCATCGTGCTGGGCGCGGCCGCCACCGCGCTGCTCGGTACCATGGTCAACTGGCTGTCAGCGATCCTGGCCGACGCGGCGATCCTGTTCTACGTCTTCGTCTACACGATCGGGCTGAAGCGCCGGACCGCGTCCAACATCGTGGTCGGCGGCGCCGCCGGCTGCTTCCCTGTGCTGGTGGGCTGGTCGGCCGTGACCGGGCGGGTGAGCCTCCCGGCGATCGTGCTGTTCGCGGTCATCTTCTTCTGGACGCCGCCGCACTTTTGGGCGCTGGCCATGAAGTTCCGCGACGACTACGCCGCGGCCAGCGTGCCCATGCTGCCGGTCGTCGCGCCCGCGACCGTGGTGGCCCGCAAGATCCTCATTTACTCGTATGTGATGGTCGCCTCGACCCTGGCCCTCGCGCCGTACGCGGGATGGCTCTACACGGTCTGCGCGGCGGGCCTGGGCGCCTGGTTCCTCGCCGAGGCGCACCGGCTGCACGCCCGGGTCAACCGGGCCGCCGCCGTGGTGCCCGCCACCGTCATGCCTGCGCCGGCCCGCTCCACGCCTTCCCCGGTAGCCGCCGCGCCTGGGCGGGCCCCCGCCGCGCCTGGGCGGGCCCCCGCCGCGCCTGGGCGGGCCCCCGCCGCGCCTGGGCTGGCCTCCGCCGCGCCTGGGCCGGTCGCCGCGGGGGGCGGGGCTGCCAGCGGGACCGCCGCCGCCGACGGCGGGCGCGAGGTGGACGAGGGCACCTGCGCCGGGATCGCCCGCCCCGGCGCCAACCCGGCCTCCATGCGGCTGTTCCACCTGTCCATCGCCTACCTGACCCTGCTGTTCGCCGCCATCGCGGTGGTCTCCCTCCTCCCCTGGGGCCGCTGGTAACCGGCCGCGCCGTCGCCGGCCTTGGTATGGCGGACATTGCGGCTGCGCGCCGCCCGGTTGCCGGGCGTGCCTGGGTGGCCTCGGGTGTGCGGGCAGCCGGGTGTGGCTGCAGCGCGGGGGCTTCCGGACTCAGGTAGCCGCATTCGCGGGCCGCCACGTCCGTGGAAACCAGCTCGCTCACTGAGCGATGTACGACCGGCGCGCCCTGCCGGCTGCGCGGCGCTGAACACAGCGCATCTCGACGGTGCCCGGCCCGAGGCCGTGATCCGTTACGACAACGGGATCCCGCGGCCGACACAGGAGTGGCCGGGGAAGGCGCATGATGGTAACTATGAAGGCACCTCGCGGCGCCGCCCGGCGCTATCTGCCCGGCAGCCCGTTCAAGCCCCCGCCCCCGGCGCCCCCGGCCGAGACGTTCGCCGTGCACGATCAGGTCACCCACGACAAGTACGGCCTCGGCGTCATCCTCGGCGTCGAAGACCACGCCGTGCTGGTGGACTTCCGCCCGCAGCAACGGCGGATCCCGCTCCCGTGCACCAAGCTCACCAAGCTGTGAACATCCCTTAGCCGGGTGCACGCACGATGGTCTGGCGCCCCGGCATGCGCCGGGGCGGCGGGTCAGCCGACAGCCATGACGTTTTCCGCCTGGGGTCCCTTCTGGCCCTGGGTGATGTCGAACTCGACCTTCTGCCCTTCCTCCAGGCTGCGGTAGCCGTCGCCGGTAATCGCGCTGAAGTGCACGAACACGTCTTGGCCGCCCTCGACAGCGATGAAGCCGTAGCCCTTGTCGGCGTTGAACCACTTCACGGTGCCCTGAGCCATGTGCCTTCTCCTCATGTGACGATCTTCGGGACACGCATAGCGCGCCCGGGCTGGTGCGGACCGCCTGCCCCTAGGGCTTGGCCATGGGTACCCAGGCGCCCGCTGTCAGAATTCGCAGGCGCTGTGACGCGTACACGAACCTCGACTCCAACCGCGCCTATTAAACCCCATCGCACGCCCTCTTGGCGGTGCGGACGGCGAGCACGTATGGCACGGCCATGGTTTTCCGGCGACCACGGCTCGCGGCAGAGCGAGCGCCAGGAGGCCAAGAAGACCGCTCAGCACGGAGCACAGGCTGACGAGTGTGTTTGCAGACACGACGGACAGAGTCCCGTGGTAATGGAACAGGGGACCGCCGGGGCTGTTATAACGACGGCTCTTGAGCTGCGGGAGCGTCCGCAGCGGGGGCTGACGGGGATGAAGAAACCACCCGGGGCGGTGAGGCGGCAGGCCCAGTCGGAGCCGGAGTCGAGAGGCTGGCCGGGTCTGCTACTGCCGCTCGGTCCGCTGCCGGTGCGGGTGCCGTAGGCGTCGCTGGAGTCGTCGGTGGTCCGGACGGGCCGAATTGGACCGGGGCCGTCCGCTGGTCCGGGGCCGTCCGCTGGTCCGGGGCCGTCCGCTGGTCCGGGGCCGTCCGCTGGTCCGGGGCCGTCCGCTGGTCCGGGGCCGTGCGCTGGTCCGAGGCCG
>Ga0207646_10000408_pt1 | contig 57610 bp, 58 predicted proteins | sample KBSK5502metaG_FD_184343 | JGI IMG/M metagenome (GOLD analysis project Ga0207646, IMG submission 184343) | Corn, switchgrass and miscanthus rhizosphere microbial communities from Kellogg Biological Station, Michigan, USA - KBS K5-50-2 metaG... | ecosystem: Host-associated > Plants > Roots >... | reverse complement strand
CGCGACCGCGGACACCCTCTTCCTTCCTGGTTCCTAGCCTATGAACTGGCGTTTGGGATCGAGCATGCGAAGGATCGACAGCTCCTCGTCGGTCGGTGGCTTCGTCGTGGTGAGCTGGGGGCTCACCAGCACCTCGAAGCCGGTGTTCTCGCGGACCTGCTCCACGGTCGCGCCGGCGTGGAGGGCCAGCAGCTGCATCCGCCGGCTCGTGGGCTCGAAGCCGAACACGCCCAGCGTCGTGACCACGCGGGAGACGCCGCCGAAGAGCAGGCCGTGGCGCCGGCGCGAGTCGCCGCCGTCGAGATAGCCGGGGCTCGTGATGAAGTCCACCCGCTCGGTGAAGCGCCGCTTCTCGTGGACGGTGAGTATGATCACCTCGCGGCAGAGCGAGATGATGTCGTTGGCTCCGCCGCTGCCGGGCAGCCGCACCTTCGGCCGCGCGTAGCCGCCGATGGCGCTGGTGTTGAGGTTGCCGTGCCGGTCGATCTGCGCGCCCCCGATGAAGCCCACGTCGAAGAAGCCGCGCTGGGCGAGCAGGAAGGCGTCGGTGATGGGGGGCAGCATCTGTGCCCGGTAGGCCGCACGCATCTCGTTGGTGGAGATGGGCAGCTCGCCCGGCTTCCACGTGGGCCCGATGACGCCGCCCTCGACCATCATGGTCAGTCGCGGTGCGTGGGTCCGCTGGGCCAGCACCGAGGCCATCATGGGCGCGCCCACGCCGGTGAACACGGTGGTGTCGTTCCGGAGCTCGCGGGCTCCCATGACAGCGAGGAGCTCGTTGGCGGTGACGCTCATGTGGTGAGCATCCGGGCACGGGCCGCCGCGTCGGACAGGCGGGCTTCGCCGAAGAGGGCCAGGTAGTCCGCGTGGCTTCGCGGGGCGTGGACGTAGCGCTCCAGGTAGTCGGCCACCGCGGCGGCGCCCCGCTCCCGGATCCCGTTCACGTAGACCGTGAAGTGCTCGGGCTCGGCATCGTAGACACCGTAGCACTCGTGCGGGTAGGAGCCGTAGGGGGCGTGGGCGAGCGCGTCGACCAGAAAGCCGGGGATGATGGTCCGGTCCGGATGGAGCCGGATCTCGTCCTCGGAGACGATCCGCTCCGCGGTCACCAGCACGGTGGAGGCGGCGCGGGCGATGTCTCCGTCCATGTGCGGGTAGCCGTCGATCTGGCAGTTGCCGAGAGGGTCGGCCTTCTGCACGTGGAGCAGCGCCACGTCCGGGAAGAGGGCGGGCACCGCGTGGAGCGTCCGGCCGGTGTAGGGGCACTCCACCGTCTTCGAGCCGCCGACCTCCATCAGGTCCGAGCCCAGCATGGTGAGCGAGGGCAGGAAAGGCACGCCCATGGCGGCGGCGCGGTAGCGCAGGCCCAGGCCCAGGTGGCTCCACTCCTCGAAGGCCACACGCCCCGACTCCACGAACTCGCGCTGGATGCGCGAGAGCCCCCACGGCAGGCCGATGCCCATCCAGGAGGTGACGACCTTGTTCACCGCGCCCGCCACCATGCCCCACTCCGCCTCGTAGCAGATGAGGTTGCGCGACAACGTGAGGCCCCGCGGCCGGCGGCGGAGCAGCGCCCACACCAGGGCCAGCGGCGTGCGCGAGAAGAGGCAGCCGCCGAGGGCGAGGTGATCGCCGTCCTTGACGCGGGCGACGGCGTCGTCGAGCGAGACGAGCTTCGGCCCGGCGGTCTTTGGCTTGGCCTCGAGGCGGAGGCGCGCCGCCTCGAAATCGTACTCGCGCGGGGCGATGGTCACGCGAGGACCTCCCAGGTCTTCTGGTAGCGGTCGAGCTGCTCGACGGTGTAGGCGTCCAGCGGGTGTGGGCGCTCCGGGATGTCCACGTGCTTGGCCTCTCCGCAGAGCGGCGTCGTGAAGTAGCGCTGGCCGGTGTCGTTGATGATGGTGACCACCGAGCCGAGCTCCGGATGGCGACGCGCCAGCTTCAGCGCGGCGGCCACGTTGCAGCCGCTCGAGATGCCGCAGAAGATGCCTTCCTCCCGGGCGAGCCGCCGGGCGGTCGCCACGCTCTCCTCCGTGGTGGTGGTGACGACGCCGGTGAGCAGCGAGACGTCGAGATTGCGCGGGACGAAGCCGTCGCCGATGCCCTCGATGCCGTGGTGGCCCCAGGCCCGGCGCGAGAGCAGGGCGCACTCGGCGGGCTCGACCGCGTAGAGCTTCACCTCGGGATCGCGGCCGCGGAGATAGCGGCCCACGCCGGTGAGGAGGCCGCCCGAGCCCTGGGAGTCCACGAAGGCTCCGATGCGGCCGCCGGTCTGCTCCCAGATCTCGGGACCGGTGGTGAGGATGTGGGCCTCGACGTTGTCCGCATTGTCGAACTGCCCGGGGACCCAGTAGCGGCCGGGGGCGGCGTCGCGGATCTGGCGGAGCCGGTCGAGCGAGAGGTCCACGTCGCTCTCGCCGCCCGGGGTGAAGACCAGCTCGGCCCCGTAGGCGTGCATGATCTTCTTGCGCTCCTCGCTCATGCCCTCCGGCATCACGATGGTGCAGGGGTAACCCTTGACCGCCGAGACCCAGGCGCAGGCGATACCCGCGTTGCCGGTGGAGCACTCGAGCACCTGCATGCCGGCCTGGAGGTCTCCACGCGCCTCGGCCCGCTCGAACATGTGGAGGTAGATGCGATCCTTGAGGCTGCCGGTGGCCCCGTACCACTCGACCTTCACGTAGAGGGCAGGGGCGACGTCGCGAGTGATACGGTTCAGACGCACGAGCGGCGTGCGACCCACCGCGGCGGCGATGGACGGCAGCGCGGCCGCATAGCGGTCCCAGGAGGTCTTCGTCTCTCCACTCATGATGTCAACCTCGCGGGCTCGGCGCGGCCGCGCCGACACCCCGCAGGAACTTGGTGAGCCGGTGCTGGCCGGACGTGACCGGCTCGTAGCGCGGCGGGTCGTCGGGCCCGCAGCAGCTCGGCAGGCACTCGATCAGCGCGTCGTAGTTCGGCTGGTGGAAGAAGGGGATCGAGAGCCGGCGGTTCCCGGCCGCGGCGTCGCGCGGCGGGTTCACCACCCGGTGCATGGTCGAGACCCAGCGGTCATTGGTCCAGTGCTGCATCAGGTCGCCGATATTGCACACGAACGCCCCGGGCGGGGCCGCCACGTCCGCCCATTCGCCCCGACGGGTCAGCACCTGCAGGCCCGGCACGTTCTCCGGCAGGAGGATCGTGACCGCCCCGTAGTCGGTGTGCGCCCCCGCGCGGATCTGGCCCGGCCGCGGCGCCTCGACCTGCTCCGGGTAGTGGTTGGCGCGGATGCCGCTGATGTGGCGGTCGGTCTTGTCGCGGAAGAAGTCCTCCCGCAGATCGAGCGCCACCGCGAAGATGCGCATGATGCGCGCGGCCAGGGTCTCCATGGCCCGGTAGTACTGGGTCCACACCGCGCGGAACTGGGCCGGCCGCGCCGGCCACAGGTTCGGCGCGAACGACGGGTAGGCCTCGGGCCGGCGGTAGTACTCCTCGTCGGGCACGTCCACCGGCCCGATCGCGAAGAACTCTTTGAGGTCGGTGGTGGTGGCGTCGCCGCGGCTGTACGAGAGGTTCTCGTCGCCCAGCGCGATGTAGCCGCGGCTCTGCTCGGGCCGCGGGCGCTTCACGGACTCCTTCTCGGCCGCGGGCAGGTCGAAGAAGGCACGCGAGGTCTCGAGCATGCGAGCGACCAGCGCGGCCCCCACCCCGTGGCCGGCGATCGTGAAGAAGCCGATGTCGGTGCAGGCCGCGTTGACGGCCTTGGCCACCGCGGTGCGGCCGCCCGCGGTGCCATCCGTGAAGGGGGCGATGTCGATGAAGGGAACCGTCACCGGCCCGGCCCGGCCCGCCGCGTGAACTCGAGGGCGTCCTGCAGCACGTGGTCGGCGTGCGCGCGGGCCAGGCGCTCGCCGCGATCGGCGTCACCCGCGCGCACCGCCTCGAACAGCTCGCGATGCTCGGCCACGCTCGACTCGACCCGCTCCGGCAGGTAGAGCGACCGGAGTCGCAGGACCAGGATCTGCGCGTAGACGTTCTCCAGGAGGCGGCCCAGCACCTGGTTCTGCGCCGCCGCCAGCACGCGGTCGTGGAACTCGATGGCGAACCGCGAATACTGTTCCATCGAGCCGGCCGCCGCGGCCCGCTCCATGTCCTTCATGCTCGCCTCGAGCCCGGCCCGCGCCTCCTCGTCCAGGTTCTGGGCGGCCTGGCGCACCGCCAGCGCTTCGAGCGCGCCGCGCACCGCGAAGAGGTCGCGAATCTGGTCGACGCCGTAATTCAGCACGAAGACCCCGTGCCGCGGGACCGTGTTGACGAGCCCCTCGCTCTCGAGCCGGCGCATGGTGTCCCAGACCGGGGTGCGGCTCACTCCCAGATCACGGCAAATCTGCTCGACGTTCAGCTTCGAGCCAGGCGGGAAGACCTGGCTCAGGATCAGGTCGCGCACCGTCCGGTATACTCGCTCGCCGAGGCTCTCGTGCAGCAGGGGTGCGATCGAAGCGCGCGGGACGCTGGACCTCGCGGGTGACATGGAGCCGTATTCTTGGCGTGGTCCGGGCCAAAGTCAATCGGGTTTCATTTGACACGTGACATGAAATGTAGGATAAATCCGCGCGAAGCCGAGGCCGCAGCGAGGCGGCGCGAATCCCCAACCGAGGTCCAGGGTCAGAGGAGGCCGGGAATGAAGCGAGCAATCCGAGCCCTTACTATCGCGCTGGGCGCCGTCCTTGCCGTGTCTTCCGGGCCCGTGCGGGCTCAGGAAGCCGTGAAGATCGGCGTCATCCAGCCGCTGTCCGGTCCCGTGGCCGCCTCGGGCAACTACATCCGGATGGGCGCCGAGATCGCCCGGGACTGGATCAACGCGAAGGGTGGCGTCCTCGGCCGCAAGGTCGAGCTGCTGATCGAGGACAACAAGTCCGACCCGAAGGAGGCCGCCACCGCCGCGGAGAAGCTCATCGTGCGCGATAAGGTGCCGGTGATCGTCGGCGCCTGGGGCAGCTCGATGACGCTCGCGGCCATGCCCAAGCTCGAGGAGTACGGGGTGCCCATGGTGGTGGAGACCTCGAGCGCCGCCACCATCACCAAGCGCGGCAACCCGTGGATCTTCCGCATCAGCCCGCCGAGCGAGATGGAAGCGCTCGGCCTCGAGAAGTATCTGAAGGACTTCGGCATCAAGCAGGCCGACTTCCTCGCGGTCAACACCGACTGGGGACGCGGCGCGGTCGGCGCCTTCGGTGACGTGCTCAAGCGCTCGGGCGCGTCGGTGGGGGCGGTGGAGTTCATGGACCAGGCCGCCACGGATATGAACGCCCAGATCACCAAGGTGAAGGCGGGAACCGCCGACACCCTGTTCCTCACCACGAGCGTCGAGCAGATCACGCTGGTCCTCAAGCAGGCGCAGGAGCAGCGGCTGGCGCGCAAGGTCATCACCACCGGTGGCAGCTCCGCGCCGAGTCAGCTCATCAAGCAGGCCGGCGCGGCCGCCGAGGGCACCTACCACATCCTGTTCTTCCTGCCCTGGTTCCCGGAGGCGATGCCGGACGGCAAGCTCGCCAGGGCGTTCGTGGACGAGTGGGCCAAGCGCGGTCATCCCTTCGATGGGCTGACCGAGGGCTTCCGCGGCCACGACGGCGTGCTCACCGCGGTGGAAGGCGTCCGTATCGCGGGCAAGCCCGATCCCAAGGCGGTCCGGGAGGCGCTCTGGCAGGTCAGCGTCATGGGCGTCAACGGGCCCATCAAGTTCGAGAAGGACGGGCCGGCGGGCAAGGAGAGCGGTCAGTCGAAGCCGAGCATCTTCATCGTCCAGGTGAAGGACGGCAAGATCGCGCTTCCGGCGTTCGCGGCGAAGAAGTAGCGGGACCGGCGACCGCGGGCGCTTGGACCAGCTTCTCCAGCACCTGCTGAACGGGCTGCTGCTCGGCGCCACCTACAGCCTGCTCGGGATCGGCCTCACGCTGGTCTTCGGGCTGATGAACGTGGTGAACTTTGCCCACGGCGAGTTCTACACGCTGGGGGCCTACGCCGCGTTCGCGGCCCTCACCCTGGCCTCGGTCGGCTTCTTCCTGGCCATTCCCCTCGCCATCGCGGCCGGCGCCCTCGCGGGCGCGGTCTGCGAGCGGTGTTTGCTGCGTCCGCTCCGCGGGCAGTCCATCGATACCGTGATGCTCGTGATGATCGGAGTGTGGATCGCCATGCAGAACGCGGAGCTGCTCGGCTGGGGCGGGGTAGCCAAGAGCGTCCCGACTCCGTTTCCCACCCAGCCGGTGGTGCTGGGCCCGGCGTCGGTGGCGCCGCTGCGTATCTTCGTCTTCGTGGTCTCTGGCGCGCTCATCCTGGGCGCCCATCTCCTGCTCGCCCGCACCAAGCTCGGGCGCGCGATGCGGGCCACCTTCCAGGACCGTGAGACAGCCGCGCTCATGGGGGTGAGCATCGAGCGCATCCACACCGTCACCTTCGCCTTCGGGGCGGGCTTGGCCGCGGCGGCCGGCGCGCTACTCGGGCCGGTCTTCCTCCTCTACCCGTCGATGGGCGATCTCGCCTCGCTCAAGGCCTTCTCGGTCGTCATCCTGGGCGGCCTCGGCAACTTCGCGGGGGCGGCGCTGGGCGGCCTGGTGCTCGGCGTGGCGGAGGAGCTGGGCGCCGGCTACGTCTCCTCCGGTTACCGCGACGCGGTCGGTTTTCTCGTGATCGTGGCGGTGCTGCTGCTGCGGCCGTCCGGCCTCTTCGCTCGCGCCGAGCGCGTGGGATGAACGGTATCCTGCTCACCATCGCGCTGGCCGTGATCGCGACGGCGCCGGCGTGGGTGTGGAATCCGTACCATCTCCACACCCTGATCATGGCCGGCATCTTCGCGGTGCTGGCCCTCAGCCTGAACCTCCTGCTCGGCTACACCGGACAGCTCTCGCTCGGCCACGCCGCCTTCTTCGGGATCGGGGCCTACGCGACCGGGCTCCTGACCGTGAAGCTCGAATGGTCGCCGTGGCTGGGCCTGCTGGCCGCGATCGTGCTGCCCGCCGCGGCGGGCTTCGTCATCGGCCGCCTCGCGCTGAAGCTGCGGGGCGCCTACTTCGTGCTGCTGACCATCTCGTTCGCGGGCTGCGTCTCGCTGGTGAGCGTGAACTGGATGGAGCTGACCAACGGCCCGCTCGGGATCCCGGGGCTGCCGCCGGTGGAGATCCCGCTGCCCGGCCTGCCCACCCTGTCGCTGCGTGCGAAGAGCGCCTACTACTATCTGGTGCTGGCCGCGGTGGCGGTCTCGTACCTGGTCTGTCTGGGCCTCATCCGGTCACGGGTGGGGCGGGCGCTGGTGGCGCTGCGCGAGAACGAGACGCTCGCGTCCTCGGTGGGCATCGACTCCACCCACTATCTGGTGCTCGCCGCGGTGATCAGCGCGGCCATGGCCGGCTTCGGGGGCGGGCTCTACGCCCACTACACGCGCTTCGTCAGCCCGGAGGTCTTCCTCTTCAGCTACACCGTGACCATGGTGATCATGGTCGTCGCGGGCGGCAAGGGCACGCTGGCCGGCCCCATCGTGGGGGCGGTGCTCTTCACGGTGCTGCCGGAGGCGCTGCGGGCGCTCACGTCCTGGCAGTGGCAGATGCTGCTCTACGGCGCGCTGCTCGTCGCGGTGCTCTTCTTCATGCCGGAAGGGATCGTTCCCGCCCTGCGGGCGGCCGGGCCCGCCGTGCGCCGGCGCGGGCGGCCATCGTGACGCTCGAGGCCCGGGACCTCACGGTGAGCTTCGGCGGCGTCGCCGCGCTGGCCGGCGTGAGCTTCGCGGTGGCGTCCGGAACGGTGACGAGCCTGATCGGCCCCAACGGCGCCGGCAAGACCACCGCGTTCAACGTGATCACCGGCTTCCAGCGGCCCACCCAGGGCACGGTGAGCCACGACGGCCAGCCCATCACCGGCTGGCGGCCTCACCGCATCGCGGCGCGTGGCCTCGTGCGCACGTTTCAGAAGACCAGCCTCTTCCCGGGCCTGACCGTGCGAGAGAACGTCCTCACCGGGCTCCATCTGCGGGGTCGGGTGGGCGTGGCGGCCGCGCTCCTGGCGCGCGGCCGGGTGCGTGACGAGGAGCGACAGCTCGGCGACGAGGCCGACCGGGTGATCGACTTCGTCGGCCTCGGCACCAGGCGGCACGAACCGGCGCCCGCGCTCCCCTACGGCGACCAGCGGCGGCTCGAGCTGGCGGTGGCGCTGGCCGCCCGGCCGCGCCTACTCCTGCTCGATGAGCCGGCCTCGGGCATGACCGCCTCCGAGAAGATCGCGGTGGCGGCCCTGATCGGCAAGATCCGCGACGAGGGAATCACCGTGTTCCTGGTCGAGCACGACATGCGTCTCGTCATGGGCATCTCGGACCGGGTGCTGGTCCTGAACTACGGTCGTCTCATCGCCGACGGCGAGCCGGCCGACGTGCGGCGCGACCCCGAGGTGATCCGCGCCTACCTGGGAGCGGGGGCCCATGCTGACGCTTGAGGGTGTGGTGGCGCGCTACGGCCGGACCACCGCGCTCGACGGGGCGTCGCTCACCGTCGGTGCCGCAGAGTTCGTCTGCCTCATCGGGGCCAATGGCGCGGGCAAGACGACGACGCTCAAGACCATCTCCGGGTTGGTGCGAGCCGCCGCCGGCCGCATCGTCTTCGACGGGCGGGAGATCCAGCGTCTGGCTCCTCAAGATATCCTGCGGCGGGGTATCGCCCATTGTCCGGAGGGTCGGCGCGTGTTCCCCTACATGACGGTCGACGAGAACCTCCTGATGGGCGCCTACGTCCGGACCGACGCGACGGCGGTGACCGCGGACCGGGAGCGGGTATTCACGCACTTCCCGATCCTGGCCGAGCGCCGTCGCCAGCCCGCGGGCACGCTCTCGGGCGGCGAGCAGCAGATGCTCGCCATCGGTCGCTGCCTCATGGCGCGCCCGCGGCTCATCCTGTTCGACGAGCCCTCGCTCGGGCTGGCCCCTACCGTGACCGAGACGGTGTTCCAGATCATCGCGGGCATCCAGCGCGAGGGCGCGACGGTGCTGATGGTGGAGCAGAACGCCTACATGGCGCTCCAGCTCGCGGGCCGCGCCTACGTCATGGAGACCGGCCGCATCACGCTGGAGGGCCCCGCCCGAGAGCTGATGCAGAACGACCAGGTCAAGCGGGCCTATCTGGGCGGCTAGTCAAATGGATGCGCCGGAACGGGTGTCCGCCGACTGGGGGAGTGCGGGGGCCCGCTTTGCGAGCCGCAGCCGAGGGCGAGGCGAGCGGATCCAAAGAGTCGGGCCCCCGCAGGGGAAGAGGGGCTAAGGGAGATATGGGCGCCAAGTACTTCGGAGCTTCCGTGAGGCGCAAGGAGGATCCGCGCTATCTGCGCGGCGAGGGGCGCTTCGTGGACGACATCAAGCTGCCCGGTCTGCTCCACGTCGCCTTCGTACGGAGCCCGCACGCGCACGCGCGCATCACGGCGATCCGCACCGAGGCCGCGCGCCGGCTGCCGGGCGTCGCGCACGTGTTCACCTTCGCCGATCTCGAGCGCTGGATGAAGCCGCTGCCGCTCTTCGGCGCGATTCCACCCGGGTTGGCGGCTCGGGTCACCGTCAGCATGAGGCAGATCGGCCAGCTCGCGATGTGCCGGGACGAGGCGCGCCATGTGGGGGAGATCGTGGCCATGGTGCTGGCCTCGAGCCGGGCGGTGGCCGAGGACGGCTGCGAGCTGGTCGAGGCGGACTACGAGCCGCTGCCCGTGCTGGCCGACGTGATGGCGGCCGAGCAGCCCGGCGCGCCCGTTCTCTATCCCGAGTGGGGCGACAACGTCGCGCTCTCGTTCAAGACCGGCTTCGGCGACGTCGAGGCGGCCCTGCGCGAGGCCGACGCGCGGGTGCGGGAGCGCTTCGTGATCCCGCGCTACGTCGGCATGCCGATCGAGACCCGCGGCGTGGTCGCCCAGTGGGACCCGCGCGACGGCAGCCTGACCACCTGGAACTCGACGCAGGTGGTGCATTTCGTCCAGCAAGGCCTGGTGGCGGCGCTCGGGCTGCCCCCGCACAAGATCCGCGTGGTGGCCCCGGACGTGGGCGGCGGCTTCGGCACCAAGGCCAACGGCTACCCGGAGGACCTGCTGATCCCGGCCGCGGCCATCGCGGCGCGCCGGCCGGTGAAGTGGACCGAGGACCGGCGTGAGCACATGATGGGCTCGGCGCACGCCCGCGCGCAGGTGCACGACATCGAGATCGCCGCGCGCCGCGACGGCACCATGCTCGCCGTACGCGACCGGATCTGGGTGGATCTCGGCGCCTACAACTCCTGGGGCATCGTGCTGCCCTACAACACGGTGGCCCACCTGCTGGGCCCGCACCGGGTGCCGAACCTCGACGTGGAGTGCCGCGGCGTGGTGACCAACAAGACGCCGAACGCGCCGTATCGCGGCGCGGGCCGCCCGGAGGCCGTGTTCGCGATGGACCGCATCGTGGACTGCCTGGCTCGCGAGCTCCGCATGGACCCGGCCGAGCTGCGCCGGCGCAACTACCTGTCCGAAGCCGACATGCCGTACGAGCTGCACATCCCGTATCGGGACGGCAACCCGCTCGTCTACGACAGCGGCGATTTCAGGGCCGGGCTCGAGGCGGCGCTGCGAGCGGTCGGCTACGAGGCCCTGCGCGCCGAGCAGGTTCGGCTGCGCGAGCGAGGCGTCTACCGCGGCATCGGCCTCTCCGGCTACGTGGAGGGTACCGCGATCGGCCCGTACGAGGGCGCGACGGTGCGGCTCGACGCCTCCGGGCGCGCGGTCGTGGCCACCGGGGCGTGCAGCCAGGGCCAGGGCCACGAGACCTCGTTCGCCCAGATCGCGGCGGACGCCCTCGGCATCCCGCTCGACTGGGTGACCATCGTGGGCGGAGACACCGCGGCCATCCCATTCGGGATCGGCACCTTCGCCTCGCGCAGCGCGGTCAACGCGGGCAGCTCGATCCACGAGGCCTCCGGGCGAGTGAAAGACAAGATCGTCACCGCCGCGGCCGCGCTGCTCGAGGCGGCGCCGGCGGACATCGAGGTGACGGACGGGGTGATCACGGTGCGCGGGGCCCCGGGCTCTGCCACGCCGCTCACCAAGGTGATCCAGGCCGCGATCCCCACCTTCGCGAAGCCCGGGGTGGCCTCGCCAGACTTCGAGGCGACCGTCTACCATCACCAGCCCACCGTCACCTACACGAGCGCTGTGCACGTGGCGGTAGTCGACGTGGATCCCGGGACCGGGACGGTGAAGCTGTTGCGATATCTGGTCGCCCACGACTGCGGCAGGATCATCAACCCGGTGATCGTCGAGGGGCAGATTCACGGTGGCGTCGCGCAGGGCGTGGGCGGGGGGCTGCTCGAGGAGATGGTCTACGACGAGCAGGCGCAGCTCCTGACCGGCACCTTCATGGACTACCTCGTCCCCACCGCGATGGAGCTGCCGCCCATCGAGACCGTCCATCTGGAGTATCCGTCGCCACGGAACCCGCTCGGGATGAAGGGCATCGGCGAGGGCGGCGCGATCTCGCCGCCCGCCGCGATCGCCAATGCGGTCGAAGACGCGCTCACCCCCTGGGGTGTGCGCGTGACCCGGACCCCGCTCGGGCCGTCGGTGGTGTTGGGCCTGTTTGAGAGAGCGAGGGCGGCCAAAGCATGAAGCCGGCGCCGTTCGACTACGTGGCGCCCGCCTCGCTGGACGAAGCCGTGAGTGCGCTCGCGTCGGGAGATGGCGACGCCAAGGTGCTGGCCGGCGGCCAGAGCCTGATCCCGATGCTGGCGCTCCGGCTCGCGCGCCCCGCCACCCTGGTCGACATCAACCTCCTGCCCGGGCTCGACGGCCTCCGCGAGGCCTCGGGCATGCTCGAGATCGGCGCGCTGGTCCGGCAGCGGGCGCTCGAGCGCTGGGCCGCCTCACGCTCGCCGCTCTTCGCGGAGGTGCTGCGCCACGTGGCGCACCCGCCCATCCGCAATCGCGGGACGATCGTGGGCAACGTCGTGCACGCCGATCCGGCCTCCGAGCTGCCCGCGCTGCTGCTCTGCCTCGAGGGTGTGGTGGTGGCGCGCGGTCCGCGGGGCGAGCGCATGATCCCGGCCGACCGGTTCTACCGCGCTCCGCTGACCACCGCGCTCGGCGCCGACGAGCTGGCCACCGCGGTGCGCTTCACGCTGCCCCCGGCGGGCGCCGGCTGGGGGTTCGCCGAGGTGTCGCGCCGTCACGGCGATTTCGCGTTGGTGGGCGCGGTGGCCGTGCTCACCCGGACGGGGGACGGCACGGTGGCGCGGGCGCGGCTCGCTTTCTTCGGCGCGGGGGGCACGCCGCTGCGCGGCCTCGGTGGCGAGCGGGTCCTCGAGGGCCGCGCGCCCTCCGCGGCGCTCCTGGCCGAGGCGGCGCGGGCCGCGGCGGCCACACTCTCGCCCGACGGCGACATTCACGCGACGGCCGAGTACCGCCGCCGGGTCGCGGCCACCCTCGCCGAGCGGACGCTCACCGCCGCGAGCGCGCGGTGGGGAGGCCCCTCGTGACGAGAACGATCCGGGTGACGGTGAACGGCCGGGAGCACGAGCGCGCGGTGGAGGTGCGGGCGACCCTCGCCGAGCTCCTGAGAGAGAACCTCGATCTGACCGGCACTCATGTGGGCTGCGAGCACGGGGTGTGCGGAGCCTGCACCGTGCTCCTGGACGGCGAGCCGGTGCGCGCGTGTCTGATGCTGGCGGTCCAGGCCGACGGCCAGCGCATCACGACCATCGAGGGCCTCGCCCCCGCGGACTCCCTGCACCCGATCCAGGAGGCCTTCTGGGCCAAGCACGGCCTTCAGTGCGGCTACTGCACGCCGGGGATCATCATGAGCGCCTGCGCGTTTCTCCGCGAGCGGCCCGCGCCCTCGCGCGAGGAGATCCGCGAGATGCTGGCCGGGCACCTCTGCCGCTGCACCGGCTACCACTTCATCGTCGAGGCCATCGAGGCGGCGGCCCAGGCGCTCGCCTCGTCAAGTAGTCACCGGACCGAGAAGCCGCCGAAGGACCCGTAGCCGTCGGTCCCATAGCCGGTCGAGAAGCCGGCGCCGCACGCGCCCACGACTTTCCAGCTGCCCGGAGAGGTCATGGTCCGTAGCTCGCCCGCGATGCACATGGTCGCCATGGGCTTGCCGGCCGCGCCGGAGTCCCAGCGCGGCGATGTCGGCGCCTGGACGTTCTTGAACTGGAGGAGCCCGGCTTCCGCGGCCACGATTCGCCGGACCGCGTCCCAGAGCTGGGCGGCCCGGACCTGGTCCGCGCTGAGGCCCGGATTCCCGATCCCGATCGGTCCAATCCACTCCGCGGTGTCGCGGGAGGACGCGGGCACGTCGATCTTGTACTGGGTGACCTTGCTCGTGCCCCGGTCGTCGGTGTACCGCCATTGCGCGTCCACCTGCCATGCGGAGAGCAGGAGGCCCGTCCCGAGTGTTGCGGCCATTGCAAATCGCTTCATGCGTTTCTCCTGTCGAGGTGGCCTGGACCACCTGCCGCCCCGCGAGTCACGCGGGAGCCGAAGGACGCCAACGCAAGAGCCACGCCACGTTGGGACCATCGAGGAATCGGAGAGTTAGCCCAGGTTGGTGACGCGTGGGGGCAGCGCGCACGGGGTCGGCCGGGATTGTACGCCGCACCGGCCTCGGCGATACTCCCCGCGTATGCAAGCAGTGCCCGCGCTGCTGGCCCCGGCCTTGGAGGCCGAGTTGGCCGTCCGATCAGAGCGCATCCGGCTGGCGGGGAGCGCCGATGCCTTCACGCGGCTGCATGCCGCGGTACCGGAGGCCGGCCGATGACGGGAGCGCAGCAGATCGTGGCGGGCCTCGAAGCGGCTCGGGTATCGATCGCGGCCTCGGTGCCGGACACCTGGATCGGCCGGCTGATGGAGACGGTCCGCCGCTCCCCTCATATCCGCGCGGTGGACGTGGCGCGTGAGGAGGAAGCGGTGGCGGTGGCCTGCGGCGCGAACCTGGCGGGCGGGCGCGGGGCGGTCCTGATCCAGAACGCGGGGCTGCTCAACTGCGGCGGCGTGCTGGCCGGGTTGGTCGAGCTCTACCGCATCCCGTGCTTCTTCATCGTCTCGCTGCGTGGCGATCACCGCGACCCGGTCTACTATCACGCGCCCAAGGGCCGGGTGACCGAGGAGACACTGCGGGCCTGGCGGCTGCCGTACGCGCACGCGGATCGGCGGAGCGACCTCGTGGCGCAGGTCAAGCGAGGGGCCGAGTTCTGCGTCGAGTCGCGCGGGCCGTTCGTGCTGCTGATCAGCGGCGAGGATCTCGCGTGACCGCGCGCAAGCCCCTGCTGGACGCGCTGGTCTCGATGCTGACGCAGCGGGACCTGCTCGTCTCCTGCCTCGGGGCCAACGCGCGCTATCTCCCGTACATGACGGTGCCGTGCCCGGTCTTCGCCCTGTGCGACTCGATGGGCGCGGCGGTCCCGCTGGCTCTGGGCATGGCGCTCCAGCGCCCCGATCGCCACGTCGTGGTGCTGGAAGGCGACGGGTCGCTCCTGATGAGCCCGAACGTGCTGGCCACCGTCGCGGCCGCGGGGCCGCCCAACCTCACGATCCTGCTCTGGGTGAACGGCCGCTACGAGTCCTCCGGCGGGCAGGCGCTCCCCGCGGTGGCGGTGGACTGGGGCGCGCTGGCCCGCGCGGCCGGCATCCGTCACGTCGCGGCCGCCCGCGATGTGCCCGGGCTGGACGAGGCCTTCGCGCGGGCACGCTCGGCGGGGACTCCCTCGGTCATCGTGGTGGAGGTCGCGTTCGATCCAGCCGAGCCGATCCCACCGTACTCGGAGCGGCCCGACGAGATCCGTGCCCGCTTCCGCCCGTAGGGGCTCGATGCTACGCGAGGCGGTCGGCTCCGACAAATCGGGCGCCCATGTTACGATGCGGCGATCCGCAACGACTCGCCGCGAGGGAGGACCCCGCCGTGCCGACGCCGGACGAGGTGCTGATGACCCGCGAGGGCCCCGTGGTCACGTTGACCTTCAACCGGCCCGACGCGCGCAACGCCATGACGTGGAGCATGTACGACCGCCTCTATCAGGCCTGCGAGGAGGTGGACGGAGACGACTCCGTGCGCGTGCTGGTGCTGCGCGGCGCGGGCGGCAAGGCGTTCGTGGCCGGCACGGACATCAGCCAGTTCAAGGTCTTCGAGCGGGCCGAGGACGGCATCGCCTACGAGCGGGACGAGGACCGACGGATGGCGCGGCTCGAGGCCGTGCGCAAGCCGGTGATCGCCCAGATCCAGGGCTTCGCGGTGGGCGGCGGCTTCCGGATCGCCACCGCCTGTGACCTGCGCATCGCCACGCCGGACGCCCGCTTCGGGGCGCCCATCGCGCGGACGCTCGGCAACTGCCTCTCGATGGCGGCCTACGCGAGCCTGGTCGACGCGTTCGGGCCCTCGCGGCTGAAGGAGCTGATCTTCACCGCGCGCTTGCTCACCGCCGAGGAGGCCCACGTGGCGGGCTACGTGCACGAGATCGTGGCGCCCGATCGGATCGAGGCCCGGGTGACCGCGCTCGCTCACCAGATCGCCGAGCACGCGCCGATCACGCTGTGGGTCACCAAGGAGTCCATCCGTCGCCTCGGCGCGAGCCGGCCGCTCCCGGACGACGAGGATCTGATCGCGACCACCTACATGAGCGCCGATTTCCGCGAGGGGGTGCGGTCCTTCCTCGAGAAGCGCAAGCCCCAGTGGACCGGCAAGTGACCGGGAGGCCCTGAGACCATGATCCGTGAGGTGCCGGGCCGCAAGCCCAAGGTGCACCCCGAGGCCTACGTGGATCCGGCGGCCCAGGTCATCGGCGACGTCACGATCGAGGCGGGCGCCAGCGTTTGGCCGTTCACCGTGCTGCGCGGCGACCAGGACAACTACGTCAAGCTCGGCCGCAACTCCAACGTGCAGGACAACTCGGTGCTGCACGTCACCCCGCAGTTCCCGTGCATCGTGGGCGACAACGTGACCATCGGCCACCGCGCGGTCGTGCACGCCTGCACCGTGATGGACAACGCGCGCATCGGGATCGGGGCGGTGGTGCTGGACGGGGCGGTGGTCGAGGAGGGCGCACAGGTGGGGGCGGGGGCGCTCGTGCCGCCGGGCAAGGTGGTGCCGGCGGGCTGGCTCGTCGTGGGGGTGCCCGCGAAGCCGGTGCGCCGGATGAGCGCCGAGGAGCTGGAGGACATCCTCCGCAACGCGCGCGACTACGTCGAGCTCTGGCACCGCGACTACCGCTGAGCTTGGGCAGCTCAGCAGGGGCCGGTTCGCGAATGTCGGAATGTAAGACCTGACCCCAGAGTGAGGTAGGCTGTGCGCGTGGGGTACGTGGAGCGGCACCTCTTGCCTGGCGAGCGCGTGGTCTACCGGACGCGGCTGCACTGGGTGCTGTTCGTCAAGCCGGTGCTGTTGATTCTGGTGGGTGCTGTGCTCGCGGTGCTGTTGCGGAAGGTGGCGGAGCCGCCGTGGCTGTGGATGGTGGGGGCGGCCGTCGTCCTGGCCGGGCTCGGGTGGTGGCTGGTGCATTACGTCGAGCTGATGACGTCGGAGTTCGCGGTGACCAGCAGCCGGCTGATCCTGAAGGTGGGGCTGATCTCGCGCTACACCACCGAGCTCCTGCTGACCAAGGTGGAGTCCATCGGCGTGCAGCAGGGGCTCAGCGGCCGCGTGCTGAACTTCGGCGACCTCACCGTCACGGGCACGGGCGGCGCTCGCGAGGTCTTCCGCCGCGTGCGCGATCCGATCGGCTTCCGCAACCACGTCCAGCAGGCGTCACTGGGGACGGGGGCGAGCGGCGGCTGACCGCCGCGCCTCGGCGCGGCTACTTTGCGCCGGGAGGCGCGCCGGCGTCGCGGGCCACCTTCAGGTCGGCGGACTGGTCGCGCAGGATGGTCGGGCTGATCACCATCGTCTCGATCACGGTGCGCGGAGGCAGGGTCACGCAGAGCATGATCGCGCGGGCCACGTCGTCGGCGTGCATCATGGTGGCGCGCGCCGCCGCGTCGGGATTCAGCGGGCGGTTGTCGAGGATCGGCGTGTCCACCTCGGCCGGCATGATGGTGGTGGCGCGGATGCCCTTCTCGCGCAGTACGTTGTGGACGTGACCCATGAGGTTCAGCACGCCCGCCTTCGCCGCCCCGTAGGGCGCGCCGCCGATCAAGCCGGGCCGCAGGGCGGCGAGCGAGCTGATCGTGACGATGGTGCCGCCGCCGCGCTCGATCATGCCGGGCAGCACCGCCTGAGTGAGGGCGTAGACGCCGGTCAGGTTCACCGCGAGCACGCTGTCCCATTCTTCCTGGCCCACCCAGCGGACGTTCCGCGCCCTGCTCGAATGGCCGGCGTTGTTCACGAGGACGTCCACGCGGCCGTACTGCGCCTGGGTCCAGTCGGCCAGCCCGCGGGCCTCGGCGGGCTTCGCCACGTCGCAGCCGCGCGCCACCGCGCGGCCGCCCGCCTTCTGGATCTCGCCCACCACCGTGTCGAGCGGCGCCTTCCGCCGGCCCGCGACGACCACCTGCGCGCCCTCGGCGGCCAGCATCAGCGCCGCCGCGCGCCCGATGCCGGTGCCGCCGCCCGTCATGATCGCGACCTGCCCGTCGAGGACCCCCATGGCGTTTCCTCCGTTCGTGGAGGCTCGGCGCTTCAGCGCCAGGCCCACACCGGCTGTTCGAAATGGTCCACGCGCGTAGGCCGCCCGTGGACGACCACCTCCCGCATCTGGTAGAGCACGGCCGCGGTGGGCGCGTGGATCAGGGTGCCCAGCAGCGGCAGCTGGATCACGGGCCGGTCGCTCTCCGCGATGCGGATCAGCCGCGGCACGTCCGGGCCCTCCAGATCGTCGAGCGGCACGCGGAAGATCTTCGCAACCTCCGCCGGGTTCGGCACGAGCTCGTGCGTGGGCTCGGCCCACACGACGACCGGCGTGATGATGAACCCGGAGCGCGTGCCGTAGTCGTCGAGGACTCCGAGCACGGTGCTTTCATCGAGGGTGAGGCCGACCTCTTCCTGCAGCTCGCGCAGCGCCGCGCGCTCCGCGGTCTCGCCCGCGTCGAGCCGGCCGCCCGGGAGCGCCCACTGCGCGGCATGCTTCCGAAGGGTCGCGGCTCGGCGCGTGATGAGAAAGCACGCGCGGCCTTCGGGGTCGGGCAGCAGCACCTGCGCCACCGCCGCACGCCGTCGCCCGTCGTCGGGCAGGGCGCGCCGCTCGAAGGAAGCCAGGTTGGCGCGCGCCCGCCCGAGCAGCGCGCCGTCCAGCCGGGCCGGCACTAGTAGGCCGGCAGCCTCCCGGCCTTGGTGCCGGTCTTACGCACGACGCCCACTTCCTCGGCGGCCTTGGCGGCCATGAAGCGGCTGTCGCTGGCGAGCGTGACGAACTGGTAGCCCTCCGCGATCATCTTGAGGGCATAGGCCGCGGTCGCGTTGTGGATGCCCGCCACCACGTTGTGCCGTTTGCAGGCGGCCACGATCTTCTTCTGGGCCTCCACCACCGGCGGATCGGTCTGGTCCAGGCGAGGCTTGAGGCCCATGGCCAGGCTCAGGTCGGAAGGGCCCACGTAGATCGCGTCCACCCCGTCGACGCTCAGGATGTCGTCCAGGTTCTTGAGCGCCTCCGCGGTCTCGATCATCGGCATCACGATGGTCTCGGTGTTGGCGTGGTCGCCGTAGTCGGAGCCCGCATAAAGGGAGGCGCGCACCGGGCCCCAGCTCCGGTAGCCGCGCGGCGGGTACTTGCAGGCGCGCACCATCGCCTCCGCTTCCTCGCGCGTGTTGATCATGGGGCAGATGACGCCGTAGGCGCCCGCGTCGAGGATCTTCATCAGCCGCGCCGGATCGTTCCATGGCACGCGGGCGAGGGGAATCACGCCCAGGGTCGAGATGCCCTGCAGCATGCTCACCGCCACCTGGTAGTCCACCACACCGTGCTGCATGTCCACCGTCAGCGAGTCGAAGCCCTGGTGGGCCATCACCTCGGCCGAGAAGCCGCTCGGAATGGACAACCAGCCGTTCACCACCGCCTCGCCCCGCGCCCAGATCTTCTTCAGTGTGTTCTCTCTCACGTCGATCTCCCTTTCTAGATGACCTTGTCGTTGCGGAGGGAAGCGATATCGGCCGGGGAGTAGCCCAGCTCGGTCAGGATCTGGTCGCTGTGCTCGCCGGTGTCGGGGGCGGGGGTGCGGATGGCACCCGGGGTGCGCGAAAGCGTCACCGGCGGCGCCTGCACGAGGACCTCGCCGAGGACCGGGTGCTTCACCGGCACCGCCATCTTCAGATGACGGATCTGCTCGTTCTCGAAGACCTGCTTGACGTCGAGGATGGGCCCGGAGGGCACGCCCTTGGCATTGAGCAGCTCGACCCACTCCTGGGTGGTGCGCCTGGCGAACGCCTTCTCGAGCTCCACCGCGAGCGCCTTGCGGTTCTTCGAGCGCTCCGGTGCGCTGCGGAAGCGCGGGTCGTCCAGCAACGGCTCGGTGCCGAGCGTCTCGCAGAGGCGCCGGAACATGTGCTGGCCCGAGGCCGCGATGTTGAGGTGGCCGTCGCTCGTCTTGAACACCCCGGTGGGGATGGCGGTGGGATGGTCGTTGCCGGCCTGCGGCGGGATCTCCTTGCCGATGAGCCAGCGCGCGGCCTGAAAGTCGAGCATGGTTACCATCGCCTGCAGCAGCGAGGTGTGCACCCACTGGCCGCGCCCCGATCGCTCGCGCTCGAGCAGCGCCACCAGGATGCCCTGGGCCAGGAAGATGCCCGCGGTGAGATCGGCGACCGGAATGCCCACCCGCACCGGGCCCTGGCCGGGCAGGCCGGTGATCGACATGAGACCGCCCATGCCCTGCGCGATCTGGTCGTAGCCCGGCCGCTCGCGGTAGGGCCCGTCCTGGCCGAAGCCGGAGATGCTGCCGTAGACGAGCCGCGGGTTGAGGCGGCTCAAGGTCTCGTAGTCGATACCGAGGCGTGTCTTGACGTCGGGGCGGAAGTTCTCGACCACCACGTCGGCGGTCTTGACGAGTTTATGGATGATCTCGATGCCGCGGGGGGACTTGAGATCGAGCGTGAGCGAGCGCTTGTTGCGGTGGAGGTTCTGCGAGTCGAAGCCGCGCCGCGGGAAATCGCCCTCGACGTCCTCACGCGCCGAGATCTGGATCACGCTCGCGCCCATGTCCGCGAGCTGCCGGACGCAGGTGGGGCCCGAGCGGGCGCGGGTGAGATCGATCACCGTGTAGGGGGCGAGGGGCAGCGTCATCGCGATCCTCCTGGGTTCGGCTCGTTCGTCCGGCCCGCGGCGGCCGGGGCCGGCATGATGGCCGAGCCGGTCTGCGACTGCGGATTGCGGAGCGCCCAGCGCCCCGCGTCCACCGCGGTGAGGAAATCGAGCACCGCGCGGTTGAAGAGCTCCGGGTCCTCGAGGTTGATGGTATGGCCGGCTTTCGGGATCACCACGAGCCCGGACGACCGGATCTTGCGCTTCATGAAGAGGGCCGGCTCGAGGCACGGATCGTCCTCGTCGCCGGTCATGACGAGGGTGGGCACCTCGAGTCGCTCCATGGCGGCCTCGAGCTCGAAGATGGACGGCCGGCTCATCTGCACCCCGCGCATGGTGAGCGCGTGGCCGCGCGCGGACTGGGCGGTGAACTGGTCGTAGAACTCCTGCCAGCCGCGGGGGTCCTTGTCCATGAACTGCACGCGGGTCGGGCCCTTGGTGTAGAAGCTGGCCACGCCCACCATGCCGTCGCTCTCGAACCGGCGCGCCGTCTCCTCGACGTCCCTCCGGAAGCGCTCGCGCTCGGCGGGCACGCTGCCGTAGCCCGCGCCCGCCACTGTGAGGGAAAGCGCCCGCTCGGGATGGCGTAGGCCGAAGTGGAGCACCGCGTAGCCGCCCATGGAGAGCCCGCACACGTGGGCCTTGGGGATCTTCAGATGATCGAGGACCCCCAGAATGTCATCGGCCGCTTGTTCCTGCGAGTAGGCCTCCGGCTTCTCGGGCACGTCCGAGGGCGGATAGCCGCGCGCATTGTAGGCGATGACGCGGTACCGGCGCGCGAAGAAGCGGACCTGCAGGTGCCAGCTCTGGTAGTCGCCCGCGAATTCGTGGACGAAGACGAGAGGAATGCCCTGGCCGGTGTCCTCGTAGAACAGCTTGACTCCGCCGACGTCAGCGAACGGCATGGCCCGGCTCCTGTGGGGTGAACGGTCTTGCGGATTGTACAACGAGCGGCGGCGATCGGGGGGACCGCTTGCGGGGCGGCAAGCTCGGCCTTACCATCGCGCGCAAGAGTGGCCGCGAGGAGGAGAGGGTGATGGGTGACGCCAGCCGCGAGAGGGTCGGCCGCCTCGTCGACGTCGAGCAAGGCATCGTGAGCCGCGAGATCTTTGTGAACGACGAGATCTACCGGCAGGAGCTGGAGCGGATCTTCGCCCGCGCGTGGCTGTTCCTTGGCCACGAGAGCCAGATCCCGCGCCCCGGCGACTACTTCGTGTCCTCGATGGGCGAGGAGTCGGTCATCCTCTGCCGGGACCGCGCGGGACGGATCCACGTCTTCCTCAACTCGTGCCGCCACCGCGGCATGAAGGTCTGCCGCTACGACGAGGGGAATACCGTCGAGTTCATGTGTCCGTACCACGGCTGGAGCTATGGCACGGACGGCGCGCTCGTGGGGGTGCCGTTCGCGCGGGACGCGTACGGAAACGATCTCGACCGGGCCCGATGGGGGCTCATCGAGGTGCCCCGCCTGGAGAGCTACAAGGGCACGATCTGGGCGACCTGGGATCCCGCGGCCCCCGCCTTCCTGGACTACCTCGGCGGCTACAAGCTCTACCTCGACCTGCTCCTCGACGCGTGGGACGGACGCGAGGGCGGCACCGAGGTGATCGGCGGCACCCACAAGTGGCTGATGCCCTGCAACTGGAAGTTCCCGGCCGAGAACTTCTCGGGCGACCGCTACCACGGGGTGAGCCATCGCTCCGTCGACATGGTCGGCCTCGGCCCGAGCGGCAAAGGGCGCCGGGACACGCAGGAGCGCAACGAATCACGGTGGCTCGACGTGTCCTTCCCCGATCTCGGCCACTCGATGATCGCCTTCCTGCGTGCGCACGACGCCCCGATCGCGCCCGCGTACCAGGACGCCCCCGTCGTTGCCGAGTACTTTCGCCAGTGCGAGGAGGAGCGCCGGCGCCGCCGCGGTGCGGAGTGGCGGCTCTTCGGCGGGCCCGGCACCGTCTTCCCGAACGCGTCGCCCCTCGCGCGCCAGCCGCGCACCCTCGCGGTGTGGCACCCGCGCGGGCCTCACCAGACCGAAGCGTGGCGCTGGTACCTCGTCGACGCGGACGCGCCCGCGGAGGTAAAGGACTTTCTACGCCACTACTACATCCGCTACTCCGGCCCGTCCGGCCTCACCGAGCAGGACGACATGGAGAACTGGAACTACGCCCACGCGGCGAGCCGGGGCACGATCGCGCGGCAACATCCGTACAACTACGAGATGGGGCTGGGCCGCGCCACCGGCGCCTTCGAGGACCACGGGCTGGCGCTGCCCGGGATGATCAGCGACGTGACCGGCAGCGCGAGTGAGAGCAATCAGCGCGGCTTCTACACGCGGTGGCGCCAGCTGATGGGCGCGCGGAGCTGGGCCGAGCTGGCCGCTCCGTGACCGAGGGCTCGCCGGAGCTGGCGCGGCTGCTCCTCAAGCACACGGTCGAGGAGTTCCTCTACCGGGAGGCCGAGCTGCTCGACGAGCGTCGCTACGAGGAGTGGCTCGACCTCTTCACCGAGGACGTCCACTACTGGATGCCGATGCGGCGCAACGTCCCGCGCGACGAGCCGGAGCGCGAGTTCACACGGCCCGGCGTCGACGTCAACTGGTTCGACGAGGGCAAGGACACCCTCACCCGGCGCGTGCGGCAGATCCTCACCGGCGTTCACTGGGCGGAGGAGCCGCCATCGCGGATCTGTCACCTCGTGGCGAACGTGCAGGTCCTGCGCGCGAGCCCGGCGGGACCCGCGCCGGCCGAGGTCGAGGTCAAGAGCCGTTTCATCGTCTACCGGAATCGCGTCGAGACGGAGACCGACTTCCTCGTCGGCAAGCGAGAGGATCTCCTCCGACGAGTCGGCGGGGACTGGCGGATCGCGCGGCGCAAGATCGTCCTCGACCAGAACGTCCTCCTCGCCAAGAACCTCACCGTCTTCTTCTGAGCGGGGTCCCCGCGACCCGGGGAGTATGCTGGAGGGAGGAGGAAGCCACGATGGGCACTCACCATGGGCCGGCGATCCTGGTAGCCACCGACGAGGGGCTGCACGTCATCGAGGCGGCGGGAGCCGTCCGCGTCGACGAGCTCGCCGGCCGGGAGGTGCCGGCGCTCGCGGTCGACGGCGAGGAGTGCTGGGCGATCGCCGACGGAAAGGAGCTGTGGGGGAGCCCGAAGGGCGCCGGGTGGTCGCTCGTGGCGAAGGTGCCGCGGCGGAGGGCGACCTGCCTGGCCGCCACCCCGGCGGGGCTCTTGCTGGGAACCGCGAGCGCCCATCTCCTGCGCCTCGACCGAGCTCGGCTCGTGCCGATCGGCTCTTTCGACGAGGTGGAGGGCCGGGCCGCGTGGCATACGCCCTGGGGTGCGCCCGCCGACACCCGCTCGATCAGCGCCGATGACGGCGCCCTCTACGTGAACGTGCACGTGGGCGGCGTGGTCCGGTCGACGGACGGCGGCGCCTCGTGGCGGCCGCTGCTCGACATCGAGCACGACGTCCACCAGGTGCTGGCGCCGGCCGCTCGTCCCGGTCTCGTGCTCGTCGCCGCCTACGACGGGTTCGGGGTCAGCGAGGATCGCGGCGACACGTGGCGGTGGGAGAACGACGGGCTCCACGCGCACTACTGCCGCGCGGTCGCGGTCGCCGGGGACACCGTGCTCCTCAGCGCCTCCGCCGGCCACCACGGCCGGCGGGCCGCCCTCTACCGCCGCCCGCTCGCGGTCGGCGCGCCCTTCGAGCGCTGCCGCGATGGATTGCCCGAGTGGTTCCCCGACAACGTGGACACCGGCTGCCTCGTCGCGCGCGGGCTCACGGTGGCCCTGGGCTCCGCCGACGGCTCCGTCTTCCTCTCCCGCGACGCCGGCCGGCGCTGGGAGGCGGCCGCCAAAGGTCTGGCCCCGGTGCGCGGGCTCGCATTCGCCTGACGCCCGCCGGGGGGTCGCGGCCCCCGGACCCACGTCTGGCAAGCGCCGTCCCCCGATCTTGACAGGGGCGGCCGACCGGACAACAATCCCCCCCGCAGCCGAGTCTCAGATGGCCGCGCCGTCCGTCGTCGGGCCGAGCGCCCGGGAAAGGTTCCTGCCCATGCGCACCACGACACGCCTCCGTCAGATGCTCCGGGCTCCCGGCATCATCGTCGCGCCGGGCGCCTACGACGGCTTCTCCGCGCGTCTCATCGAGGCGGCGGGCTTCGAGGCGGTGTACATGACCGGCGCGGGCACCGCCGCCTCACATCTCGGCCAGCCCGACCTCGGCCTGACCACGCTGACCGAGATGGCGAATCACGCGGGACACCTCGCCTCCTGCGTCTCGCTGCCCGTCATCGCGGACGCGGACACCGGCTACGGCAACGTGCTCAACGTGGTACGGACGGTCCGCGAGTACGAGCGGGCGGGGGTGGCCGGGCTGCACATCGAGGACCAGGTGGCGCCCAAGAAGTGCGGGCACATCGCAGGCAAGCAGGTGATTCCCACTCAGGAGTTCTGCGACAAGATCCGCGCCGCCTCCGAGTACCGCACCGATCCCGATTTCGTCATCATCGCGCGCACCGACGCCCGCGCGGTCACCGGGCTCGACGATGCCATCGATCGCGGCAACCGGTACGCCGAAGCGGGCGCCGACGTCATCTTCTTCGAGGCGCCCCAGACCGAGGACGAGATCCGGCGCGTGGCCCGCGAGGTGAAGGCGCCGCTGCTCGCCAACATGGTCATCGGGGGCAAGACGCCCGCGGTGAAGGTGTCCGAGCTCGAGCGGCTCGGGTTCAAGATCGTGATCTTCCCGGCGGTGTGCATGGCCGCGGCGGTACCCGCCATCGAGCGCTCGCTCGCGTTTCTCAAGGAGAACGGCACCGATTGGCAGGAGGGGCCGGTGCTGAGCCCGATGGACATCTTTCGCCGAGTCGGCTTCGACTGGTGGCACGCGGTCGAGGAGAAGTTCGCGGGGCGGTGATGGCGACCGGCCGGACGATGTTCGAGAAGATCTGGAGCCGTCACGTGGTGGCGGAGGGCCCCGGCGGCCGGGTGCTGCTCTACGTGGACCGCCATCTGCTGCACGAGGGCTCCACCCACGCCTTCGGCCGCCTCGAGAAGAAGGGCCGCCGGGTGCGCCGGCCCGAGGCCTGCGTGGCCACCGCCGATCACTACGTGCCGACGGCCCCCGACGCGGGCGAGATCGCCGACTCGGAGATCCGCACCATGGTGGCCGACCTCGGCCGCCACACGCGCCGGCTCGGCATCACGTTCTTCGGGCGGGGCGAGCTCCGCCAGGGCATCGTCCACGTCATCGGACCCGAGCAAGGCGCGACCCAGCCCGGCATCACCCTCGTGTGCGGCGACTCGCACACCGCCACCCACGGCGCCTTCGGCACGCTCGCCTTCGGCATCGGCTCGACCGAGGTGGAGCACGTCCTGGCCACCCAGTGCCTCTGGCAGCTCAAGCCGCGCGTGATGCGCATCACGGTGAGCGGCGCGCGGCCCTTCGGCGTGATGGCCAAGGACGTCATCCTCGCGATCATCGCGAAGATCGGCGCGGGCGGGGGCGTGGGGCACGCGATCGAGTACGCGGGCCCGGCGATCCGCGCCATGTCCATGGACGAGCGCATGACGGTGTGCAACATGTCCATCGAGGCGGGCGCGCGCTCCGGCATGGTGGCGCCCGACGAGACCACCTTCGTCCATCTCGAGGGCCGCCCCTATGCCCCCCACGGCGCGATGTGGGACCGGGCCATCGCCTATTGGCGAACTCTCCCGTCCGATCCCGACGCCGTCTTCGATCGAGAAGTCACGCTGAGTGCCTCCGAGATCTCGCCCACCGTGACGTGGGGGACGAGCCCGCAGGACGCGCTGCCCATCACCGAGCGCGTGCCCGATCCGGCGTCGGTCGGCGATCCGGCGCGCCGTGCGAGCATGGAGCGCGCGCTCGCCTACATGGCGCTCGCCCCCGGCGCGCCGCTGGCCGGGACCGCGGTGAGTCGCGTCTTCATCGGCTCCTGTACCAATAGTCGACTCGAGGATCTGCGCGCCGCGGCCGCGGTGGCCAAGGGCCGGCGCGCGGCGGTGCCGGCCTGGGTCGTGCCGGGCTCCGGGCTGATCAAGCGCGCGGCCGAGGCCGAGGGGCTCGACCGGATCTTCACGGACGCGGGCTTCGAGTGGCGCGAGCCCGGCTGCTCGATGTGCGTCGGCATCAACGGCGACACGGCGGCCGAGGGCGAGCGCGTGGCCAGCACCTCCAACCGCAACTTCGAGGGTCGACAAGGCAAGGGCGCCCGCACGCATCTCATGAGCCCGGCCATGGCGGCGGCCGCCGCCATCACTGGCCGGCTCACCGACGTGCGGACGCTGGCGCGCTAGGAGTGGGGATGGAGCCCTTCGTCCGCCTCAGCGCGGTCGCGGCGCCGATGGAGCTGCCCAATATCGATACCGACCGCATCATCCCGGCCCGCTTCCTGAGACGGCCGCGCGAGGCGGGCTACGGGCCGCTCCTCTTCCACGACGTGCGCTTCGCGGGCGACGGCTCCGAGAGGCCGGACTTCGTCCTCAACCGTCCCGCTTATCGCGACGCCCGGATCCTGGTCACCGCGGAGAACTTCGGCTGCGGCTCCTCGCGCGAGATGGCGGTGTGGGCGCTCATGGACTACGGTATTCGCGCCGTCATCGGGCCGAGCTTCGGCGACATCTTCTTCGAGAACTGCTTCAAGAACGGAGTGCTCGCCGTCGTGCTGCCAGCCGGCCCGGCGGCCGGACTGCGGCGCGCCCTCGCCGAGCGGCCGGGGGCCATTCTGACCGTGGATCTCGAGCCCCAGACGATCACGGCGCCCGACTCCGCCTCCCTCCGCTTCGAGGTGGACGCCTTTCGCAAGCACGGACTGCTCACCGGGCAGGACGAGCTGGCGCTGACCCTCGAGCACCTCCCGGCCATCGAAGCGTTCGAGGCGCGCCGTCGCGGCGAGACGCCCTGGCTTGACTGAGCGACGAGGCTTGCTGGGCGTCTTCTTCGCTCTCACCTGGGTCACCGGGCTCTCGCTGGCGGCCTCCTTCGCGAGCGCTGCCTACGGGTTCGGCCGGATGGCGGAGCCCGAGCGTACCGATCTGATCAGCCTGGCCATCTTCGGCGTGATGGGGCTGGCCTCGCAGGCGGGATTGCTGCTCGCCCCGTGGGCGGTCACGCGCGGCTCCACCCCGCGCATCATCGCGGCGCTGCTGATGGGCCCCTCCGGGGTCTTCCTCAGCATCTTCGCCTACGAGGGCTTCACGCGATACGCGGCGGGATCGCCGATCTGGGCCGTCGCGTGGACCGTGTATCTCGGTGGTGTGCTCGTCTACGCGGCGGCGTACGTCGCGCTTGTCCGCGGGCGATTCGGCCGGTCGAGGTAAGTGCTTTCAATCGCGCCTTCAAGGTGGTCCGAGTCGCACTCTATCTAGTAGTCTCTCGATCTGAGATACCCCACATTTAGTTGTTGAAATACACTAAACAAGTGACGTGTAATAGGACTCGCTCCTCTTATAGAACGGCATATGGCTATCCCGATCGAGTCCTTACCTCCGCCAGGGTGGGATCGCGAGGGGATCGACGGCCTGCTCGGGTTGTTCCCACCGGGCCGGCTCAGCGAGATCGTCGGTCCACGATCCTCAGGGGGCAGCAGCCTGCTGCTGGCCTTCATCGCCCGAATCACGACTTCGGGTGGTCAGGTGGCCTTCGTCGATGGGATGGACGCGCTCGACCCAGCATCAGCGGCCGCGGCGGGAACCGATCTCTCGGCACTGCTCTGGGTGAAATGCGCCGGCCGGCTCCGGACGGCGCTCAGCGCGGCGGATCTGCTCGCCCGCTGCCCCGGGTTTCCTCTGGTCGTGCTGGACCTGGACGAGCTCGGGCCCGTCCCCGCCTCGGCCCAGATCCGGCTGCAGCGTGCGGTGGAGGGCAGCGACAGCATCCTGATCGTTCGGAGCACGCGCCACCGCGAGGGCAGCGGCGCATCGCTGGTGGTCGCCACGCGGCGTCTCGCTCCACGGTGGATGGGGCTGCGGCCACTCACCCGCCTGGCTGGGCTGCGCTCCGAAGCCTCCATCGCTCGCTCCCGCTCCCAGCTCCTCTCCCCTCAGACCTGGACCCTCGACTGGACCCTATGACCCGCATCGCCTGCCTGCTCGCGATGAACGACCCCGCACGGCCGACCGCGCTCTTGCAAGTGGCGCTCGCTCACTCACCCCGGGTGGAAGACGCAGGCGCCGGGCGTGTCTATCTCGACACGTCGGGGCTGCAGCGGCTGTTCGGCGACGAGCAGCGCCTGGCCGCGCGACTCCACGAGGCCGCCGCCGCGGCAGCGCTCGAGACTCGCGTGGGAATCGCGGGCACCCGCATCGCCGCGCTCGCCGCCGCGCGGCTGGGGGTGGGCGCCACCGTCGTCGAGCCGGGCGGCGACGCGGCGTATCTGGCCGCGGCCCCGCTGTCACTCCTGGAGCTGTCCGAGGAGGTGGCGGCGCGGCTCTCGCGCTGGGGTCTGCGGACGCTTGGCGAGCTGGCGGCGCTGCCCACCGCCGGGCTGTTCGAGCGGCTCGGCGGCGAGGGAGTCCGGCTGCAGCGGCTGGCCCGAGGGGAAGATCCGCGTCCGCTCGCCTCCTCCCGGCCCGTGCCGCTCTTCGTGGAGTCGGTGGACTGCGAGTGGGGCATGGAGAACCTCGAGCCGGTGGTCGAGCGCATGCGGGAGCTGGCCGTCCGCGTCTGTGCCAGCCTGGGTGCGCGCGGGCTCGCCGCCGACGCCTTCGAGTGGGTCTGCCGCCTCGATGGGGGTCGCGAGCACGAGGGCGCGCTCACGCCGGCCGTGCCCATGACCGATGCGGCCGCCGTCTCAGGGCTTCTCAGGCTCGGGCTCGAGGCGCGGCCCCCGCACGGAATCGTGCAGGGTCTGACATTGCGCGCCCGGCCGGTGCGGATGACCCCGGCTCAGGAATCGCTCACCGATCGCTCGCGGCCGAGCGCCCGCCTGCTCGCGGCCACCTTGAACCGTCTGGTGGCGCTCGTGGGCGCCGACGGCATCGGCGTCCCGGCCCTCCTCGACAGCCATCGCCCCGACGCGGTGGCCCTCGGCGTCTACCCCCCTCACCCCACCCCTCTCCCTCGAAGGGAGAGGGAGCCCGAAGAACCCTCTCCCCTCAGGGGAGAGAGCAGGGTGGCAGGCCGAGCCGCAGCCGAAGGCGAGGCGAGCGAATCACCCACCCTCGCCCTTCGTCGACTCCGCCCCCCAACCCCCGCCGCGATCACGCTCGCCTCCGGCCGCCCGGTCGCCCTGCGATCGAGCCGTCTCACCGGCCGCATCGTGGCCGGCGTGGGACCGTGGCGCTCCTCCGGAGAATGGTGGAGCCCGCATCCGTGGCTCCAGGACGAGTGGGACGTGGAGCTGGCCGACGGCACCCTGTGCCGCCTCGCGCACGACGGCTCCGCCTGGCATCTCGCCGGCATCTACGACTGATGGGCGCCGCGGCGTCGCGCCCCACCGTGACCGTTCTCGTCACGGACATGGACAACACCCTCTTCGACTGGCTCGAGATGTGGCAGGCCGCATTCGGCGCCATGCTCGAGCGGCTCACCGTCGACAGTGGGGTGGCGCGCGAGACGCTCGAGCGGGAGTTCTACGCGCTCCACCAGCAGCACGGCACCACGGAGTACGCCTTCGCGATCCAGGAGCTCCCCTCGCTTCGCGCCCGTCACCCGCCGGGTGAGCTGCCGGCCCGCTTCGCCTCCGCCATCGAGGCCTACCGGACGATGCGGCGACAGACGCTCCGGCTCTACTCCGGTGTCCTCGACACGTTGCGAGCGATCCGGGTCGCGGGGACGCTGGTGGTGGCGTACACGGAATCCCGGGCGTACTACGCCGACTACCGCGTGCGGACCCTCGGTCTCGATGGTGTACTCGACTACCTCTACTCGCCGCCGGATCACCCCCTCCCCGACGGAGTGACGCCGGCGCTGATCCGGCGCTATCCACCCGAGCACTACCGTCTCCAGGGAACGATCCATCGCCACACGCGCGAGGGAGCGTGGAAGCCCGCCGCGGCCGTTCTTCAAGAGATCCTGCGTGAGGTCGGTGCCGAGCCCGGCGAGGCGGTCTACGTCGGAGACAGCCTCATCAAGGACGTGGCCATGGCCCAGACCACCGGAGTCATCGACGTCTTCGCGCGGTACGGCGACGTCCGGAACCGGCCGGGCTACGCGCTCCTGCGCCGGGTGACCCACTGGTCGCCCACCATGCTCGCGGGCTCGGAGCGGCTCACGGAAGCGGAGATCCTCCCGACTCATGTCCTGGCCGCCGGCTACGCCGAGCTTCTTGAGCTGATCGACTTCCGCCGCTTCACGCCCCCGCGGCCGCCGGCCTCCCCGGCAATCTAGAGCCGTGTTCGTCGAGCTACACGCCCGGAGCGCTTTCAGCTTTCTCGAGGCCGCGGCGCTGCCCGAGGCGCTGGCCGAGCGCGCGGCCGCCCTCGAGCAGTCCACCATCGCGCTGCTCGACGCCGACGGGGTCTACGGCGCGCCGCGACTCTACCGCGCCTGCACCCGGCTCGGCCTCTCGGCGCTCGTGGGCGCGGAGATCACGCTGGCCGACGGCAGCCGGCTGCCCCTGCTCGTGGAAGACCGCGAAGGCTACCAGAACCTCTGCCGCCTGCTGACCCGGGTCAAGATGCGGGCGCCCAAAGGGGAAGGCGCCGCCACGATCGAGGAGCTGACCGAGTTCGCGGGCGGCCTCGTCTGCCTCACCGGCGGCGGCCGCGGGCCGATCGCGACCGCGCTCGAGCGCGAGGGCGCGCCCGCCGGGCGAGATCTCCTGGAGCGCCTCGTCTCCATCTACGGCCGCTTCAACGTCTTCGCGGAGCTGCAGCGCCACCTGAGCCGGCCGCAGGAAGCGCGTAACGAGTGGCTGCGTGCCGAGGCGGCGCGGCTGCGCCTGGCCCCGCTCGCCACCAACGAGCCCAGGCTCATCGCGCGTCGGGACCGCCCGCTGCTCGACGTGCTCACGTGCATCCGCGAGCACACCACCCTCGAGGACGCGGGGCGGCGGCTCTCGCGCAACAGCGAGCACTTCATGAAGAGCGGAGCGGTGATGGAGCGGCTCTTCTCGGACTGCCCGGAGGCGGTGGCGAACACGGGGGAGCTGGCGATGCGGCTCGGCTTCACCTTGAAGGATCTCGGCTATCGCTTTCCCGACTATCCGCTCCCCCGCGGGGAGACGCCGATCGGCTTCCTGCGGAGCCTCGCCCACGCGGGGGCCCGCAGCCGGTACGGCTCGGGGCCGCTCGCCGAGAAGGCCCGTCGGCAGATCGAGCACGAGCTGGCCCTGATCGAGCGGCTCGATCTCGCCGGCTACTTCCTCATCGTCTGGGACCTGGTCGAGTACTGTCGCGCCCACGAGGTGCTGGTGCAGGGGCGGGGCTCGGCCGCCAACAGCGCGGTGTGCTACGCCCTCGGCCTCACCGCGGTAGATCCCGTCGGCATGGAGCTGCTCTTCGAGCGCTTTCTCTCCGAGGAGCGGGGCGAGTGGCCGGACATCGATCTGGACCTGCCGAGCGGCGACCGTCGCGAGCGCGTGATCCAGTACGTCTACGAGCGCTACGGCCGGCTCGGCGCCGCCATGACCGCCAACGTGATCACGTACCGGGGGCGCAGTGCGGCGCGCGAGGTCGGCAAGGCGCTCGGCCTCCCCGCCGATCTCATCGAGCGCCTGTCCCAGCTGGTGAGCGACTGGGAGTACAACGACCCGGGCGATACCCTGCTCGCTCACCTGAAGGAAGCCGGCTGCGATCCCGCCGAGCCGCGCATCCAGCACTTCGGCCGGCTGTGGAGCGCCATCCAGGATTTGCCACGGCATCTCGGCCAGCACTCGGGCGGGATGGTGATCGCGCAGGGGCGGCTCGACGGCGTGGTGCCGCTCGAGCCCGCGACCATGCCCGGGCGCAGCGTGGTGCAGTGGGACAAGGATGACTGCGCCGCCCTCGGCATCGTCAAGGTCGATCTGCTCGGGCTCGGCATGATGTCGCTGCTCCAGGACGCGCTCGAGATGATCCGCCGCCGCGGCGGGGAGGTGGACCTGGCCCATCTGCCCCAGGATCCGAAGGTCTACGGCATGCTCCAGCAGGCCGACACCATCGGCGTCTTCCAGGTGGAGAGCCGCGCCCAGATGGCGACCCTGCCGCGACTGCGGCCCGAGCGCTTCTACGACCTGGTGGTGCAGGTGGCGATCATCCGCCCCGGCCCCATCGTGGGTGACATGGTGCACCCCTATCTGCGCCGGCGGGCCGGTCGCGAGGAGATCACGGTGCCTCATCCCGCCCTCGAGCCCATCCTGAAGCGCACCCTGGGCGTGCCCCTCTTCCAGGAGCAGTTGCTCCGCATGGCGATGGCCACCGCCGGCTTCACCGGCGGCGAGGCCGAGGAGCTGCGGCGCGCCTTTGGCTTCAAGCGATCCGAACGCGCCATGAAAGAGGTGGAGCTGAAGCTCCGCGCGGGCATGGCGCGGCAGGGCATCTCGGGCGCCGCCGCCGAGGCCATCATCCACTCCATCACCGCCTTCGCGCTCTATGGCTTCCCGGAGTGCGTTGTGGGTGAGACTCAGGTGATCGACGCGGAGACCGGGCGCCGGGTGCGGATCGAAGACGTGGTGGAAGGGCGGGCGTCACTCGAGCGGACGCTGGCCTGCGGCGAGGATTTCAAGATCCGGGAACGTCGAGTGCTTGCCGCCACTTCGAGCGGGCCCCGTATGGTCTACCGTTTCCGGACGGTGCGGGGGCGCGAGATCCTCGCCACCGCCGAGCATCTGGTGCTCACGATTAAAGGCTGGCGGCCGCTCGTAAGTGTTCTGCCGGGAGATCGCCTCGCCGGAATGGTGGCGGATTGCCAAGTCTGCTGGGACGAAATGGCCGTCATCGAGCGGGTTGGCGTGCGTGAGACCTACGATCTCACCGTCGAGGGCGATCACAACTTCGTCGCCAATGATCTGATCGTCCACAACTCGCACGCGGCGAGCTTCGCGCTGCTCGCCTACGCGAGCGCGTATCTCAAGGCGCATCACCCGGCCGCCTTCTACGCGGCGCTGCTCAACAACCAGCCCATGGGCTTCTACGATCCGGCCACCATCGTGGGCGACGCGGACCGCCACGGGCAGGTGATCCGTCCCGCCGACGTCAACTACTCCGGCTGGCTCTGCGCCATCGAGCCCGACGGAGCGGTTCGTCTAGGTCTGCGATACATCCGCGGACTACGGGAAGACGCCGGGCTCCGGCTCGAGGCGGAGCGGCAGCGGCGGCCGTTCGACTCGGTGGAGGATCTGGTGAAGCGGGGAGGGCTACGCCGCGATGAAGTGGCCCAGCTCGCGCGGGTGGGCGCGCTCGCGAGCCTCGAGCCCGAGCGGCGGGCGGCTCTGTGGGAGGCAGAGCGGGCGGGCCGTCCCGCGGGCGCCCTCTACGAGGGACTTACTCCGCCGCGGGAGCCCTCGCCGCTACGGGCGATGACGGCGGAGGAGCGCCTGCTCGCCGACTACGAGGGTACCGGCCTCACCCTCGGGCCGCATCCGATGGCGTTCCGTCGCGGCCTGCTCGGGCGCATGGGTGTCTCACGCGCGGGGGACCTGGCCGCCTTCCGTCACGGCGCGTGGGTGAAGGTGGCGGGGGCGGTGGTGGTGCGGCAGCGCCCGGGTACCGCCAAGGGGTTCGTGTTCCTCAACCTCGAGGACGAGACCGGCCTCGTCAATATCATCGTGCGGCCCCCGCTCTTCCATCGCCACCGGCTGGCCCTGGTGAACGAGCCATTTCTTCTCATAGAAGGCACGCTGCAGCGCCAGGACAACGTCACCTCGGTGCGCGCCGAGCGGCTCTGGCCGCTACGGCACCGGCTGGCGAGTGTCCCCTCCCACGATTTTCACTAATTCGCTCGGTTCGCCTTCGGCTGCGCCTCGCCAAGCCGCTGAGCCCGACGAGGGCGGCGAGGAAGACCCGAAGGGCCGGGGTCTCGGGCTTGTCGCGCCGGCGCACCAGTCCCAGGCGCCGCACCAGCGGCGGCGAGAGCGGGCGCGTCCGCAGCACGCCCGCTCGCACCTCGTCTCGCACCGCCATGGCCGGGCTCACCGAGACGCCGAGGCCCGCGCCCACCAGCTTCTTGATCGCCTCCTCGTTGCCCAGCTCCATCACCACGCGCGGCCGCGCGCCGCCGCGCCGGAACCAGCCCTCGATGACGCGCCGGATGGTGCCGCCCCGCTCGTAGACGATGAGCGGGTGACGCGCCAGCTCGGCCGCGGTGAGGCCGCCGCGCCCCGGCCACTCTTGAGTCGGCGGGCCCACCGCCACCAGCGGGTCGAGCAGAAGCGGCGTCACCATGAGCTGGCGACCCGTCACCGGCAGGGTGACGATGGCCACGTCCAGCTCGTTGGAGGCCACCGCCGCCGCGATCTCGGGGGCGTTGCCGGTCACCACGATCAGCTCGAGCTCCGGATAACGCGCCCGCAGGCGCCCCAGCAGCGGCGGCAGCAGGTGGATGCTCGCGGTGGCGCCCGTCCCCAGGCGCAGCCGCCCCGCCACCACGCCGCGGAGCTGGTGGAGGGCTTCCTGCGCCGCCTCCAGCTCCGCGAAGGCGCGGCCGGCGTGCTCCAGCAGCAGCGCGCCCGCCGGGGTGGGGAAGGCGCGCTTGCCCACGCGCTCCAGCAGCGCGGTGCCGCAGCGCGCCTCGAGCTGGCGCATGTGCAGGCTCACCGCGGGCTGGCTCAGGCGCAGGCTCTCGGCCGCGCGCGAGAAGCTGCCGTGCCGCGCGATCTCCCGCAGGGTGCGTACGTGGACCGGATTGAGATCCATCGTCAAAAGTATTCCTCATCGTTTGCATGAGGACAATCTATTTCCCTTATCACGGGCGGGCAGGCAGACTGCGTCCAGGGAGGGTCGGCTCATGGGAGAGGCTTCGATACGCGTCGCCGCGCCGGGCGACGCCGCCGCGATCTGCACCATCTACAACCAGGGCATCGAGGATCGGATCGCCACCCTCGAGACCGAGCTGCGCACGCCGGAGGAGCGGCGCCGGTGGATGGCCGCGCGCGCGTCGCGCCACCCGGTGGTGGTCGCGGTCACCGACGGCCAGGTGGTGGGCTGGGGCAGCCTCAACTCGTTCAACCCCCGTCCCGCCTACGACCACGTGGTGGATCTGTCGGTCTACGTGGAGCGCGGCTGGCGCGGCCAGGGGGTGGGGCGCGTGCTGATGCAGCACCTGATGGAGCTGGCCACGACCCTCGGGTATCACAAGATCGTGCTGGCCACGTTCCCGTACAACGAGGCCGGGGTTTCCCTCTACAGGAGGATGGGTTTCATCCCGGTCGGCGTGTACCATGAGCAGGGCCAGCTCGACGGCCGCTGGGTAGACGTCCTGATCATGGAGCGCCTCCTCTGAGCTACGGCTGGACCGTCGTCGGCACGCTGTGCATCACCGAGGTCGTCTCCTGGGGCATCCTCTACTACGGGTTCCCGGTGTTCCTGGCCCCGATGGAGCGCGATCTCGGGGCCTCGCGCGTCGCGGTCACCGGCGCCTTCACCATCGGCATGGGGGTGGCCGCGCTCGCCGCCCTGCCGGTGGGCCGCTGGCTCGATCGGCGCGGGCCGTGGGCGCTCATGACGGTGGGCTCGTGCCTGGGCACCGCGCTGATGGTGGCGTGGTCCCGCGTGCAGAGCCTGCCCGCCCTCTACGTCGTGTGGACGCTGATGGGGCTCGCCCTCGCCGCCACGCTGTACGAGCCCGCCTTCGGCGCGGTGGTTCGCTGGTTCCCCACCCGCAACCGCGATCGCGCGCTCACCACCGTGACCCTGGCGGGCGCGCTCGCCAGCACCATCTTCATGCCCATCGCGGCCTGGCTGCTCGATGGCGTGGGCTGGCGGCAGGCGCTCGTCGTCCTCGCCGTGATCCTGGCGGTCCTCACTATCCCGCTCCACGCGGTGGTGCTCCGGCGCCAGCCTCCGCGCTTCGCGGCCGCGAACACGTCCGCCCCCGGCAAGGCGCGGAGCGCGTCGCGCGGCCCGGGCGCCACGCTCAGCGCCGCGTCGCACACCCCGATCTTCTGGGCGCTGGCGGCGGCGTTTTCGATCGCCAACTTCGCCACGACCGCGGTGACGCTCCACTTGATCCCGTACATGGTGCAGCACGGCTGGTCGGCCGCGGTGGTGGCGGCGTCCATCGGCTGGATCGGCGCCATGCAGCTTCCCGGCCGGCTCCTCTTCGTGGCGGTGGTGGGCCGATTCGGCGCCCTCGGCGTCACCATGGCCGTCTTCCTGGCTCAAGCGCTGGGGCTCGCGCTCGTCGCGCTCGCCCCTTCGCTGCCCGGCGGCCTGATCCTCGTCATCGTGGTGCTCGGCGCCGCGAACGGCATGGGCACGCTCGCCCGGGCCACCACGCTCGCCGAGGTGTTCGGGCCGGCGCACTACGCGAGCATCAGCGGAGCGGTGGCGCTCGGCGCCAACGGCGCGCGGGCCCTCGGACCCGTCGGCGCTTCGCTGCTGTACGTCGCGCTCGGCGGCTACCGCCCGGTGTTCTGGGCCCTCGCGGGCACCCTCGTGATCGTGGGGGCGGTCGCCGCGGCGGCGGGCGCGCGTGAGGTGCGGCTGCCCGTGGCCGCTCCGGAGGCGTAAACCGCCGGTTCCGGGTTACGATAAGGTCCTATGCTCGCGGGATGGGGCCGCTATGTCCATCGCTTCCGCCTTGCGGTCCTCGCCTTGTGTCTCTTGAGCCTGGTGCCGTCGCTGTGGCTGATCGCGCACGGGGGCCGTCTCGCCACCACCGACGTCCCGACGACCACCGAGTCCGGCCGTGCGCTCGACTTGATCGGGCGCGAGCTGCCCGGCCGGCCCCCGTCGTTCAGCTTCATCTTCAGTAGCCCGACGCTCTCGGCCAAGGACCCGGCCTTCCGCCACGAGGTCGAGCAGGCGCTCGCGCCGCTGCGGAGCGACCCGCGCGTCGCGCGCGTGGTGACCGCCTACGACCCGCCGGTGTACGACCTGGCGGTGCCGGCGGCGCAGCTCATCTCGCGGGACGGACGGCGCGCGCTCGCGGTGGTGGAGCTGAAGGGCGAAGCGGCCGCCTTCTCCTCCCTCGAGTTCTCGGTGCTGCCGCCCGAGGTCTATCCCTCGCTGCGGGCCAAGGTGAAGACGGAGACCCTCGAGGTCCTGCCGGTCGGCAACATCCCGCTCAATCACGACTTCACCGAGGTGACGCGGACCGACCTGCGGCGCGCGGAGCTGGTGATCCTGCCCGTGGTCGTGATCCTCCTGCTGCTCGTGTTCGGCTCGGTGGTGGCGGCGCTCCTGCCGATGGCGGTGGGCGCCTTGTCGATGGCGGGCGCCATCGCGGGCACGCTGCTCATGGCCCGCTACACCTCCGTGTCGGTCTACGCGCCGAACATCGTGACCATGATCGGGCTCGGGGTGGCGATCGACTACTCGTTGTTCATCGTGAGCCGGTTCCGCGAGGAGATCCGCGCTCACGAGGGGCCAGAGGCGCTCGCGCGCACGATGGCCACCGCCGGGCGCGCCATCCTCTTCTCCGGATTGACCGTCGCCATCGGGCTGCTCGGGATGGTGTTCCTCGGTCTCGGCAACATCGGCTCGATCGGCTGGGCCGGCACCGTGGTCGTGTCACTGGCGGTGCTCTACGCGCTGACGCTCCTGCCCGCGCTGCTCGCGGTCATCGGCCCGCGGGTGAATTCGCTACGGCTGCCCTTCATCCATCCCGAGCGCTCAAGCCGGGGGCGCGGGCTGTGGCACGGCGTGGCCGTCACCGTCATGAAGCATCCGTGGGCGGTCTTCCTCTCCGTCTCCGCGCTGCTCCTGCTCCTGGGTCTGCCCTTCCTCCACCTGCGCGTGGGCTCGGGCGACGTCAACGCGCTGCCCCCGGAAGCGGCCTCGCGGCGCGGCGACGCGGCGCTGCGCGAGCACTTCCCGGGCGGCGAGACCAACCGCATCCTGGTGGTGGTCCGCTATCCGCACGGCTCGCCGCTGACCGCCGAGCGCGTGGGCGGCCTCTACGACCTGAGCCGGTGGCTCGCCAAGCGGCCGCACGCGGGGCGCGTGGAGAGCCTGGTGGACCTCGATCCGAGCGTCACACGCGAGCAGTACCAGCAGCTGGCCACCGCGCCCGCCGGGATGCTCCCGCCGGGCGTGGTCCAGCTGCTGCGCCAGACCGTCGGCGCCCGCCTCGCGCTCCTGGTCGTGTCGACGTCGCTCAAGCCGTCGAGCGCGGAGGCGCGCGCCCTCGTGGCCGAGATCCGCGCATCCCATCCCGCGGTGGGAGGCGAGATGCTCGTGACCGGCCAGACCGCCTTCGACCTCGACATCATCGACCTGGTGACGCGGCATGCCCCGCTCACGGTCGGGCTCGTCATGCTCGCCACCTACGTGGTGCTGTTCCTGCTGCTGGGCTCGGTGCTGCTCCCGCTGAAGGCGGTGGTCATGAACCTCCTGTCCATCAGCGCCTCCTACGGCGCGCTGGTCTGGATCTTCCAGGAGGGGCACCTGTCGGGCTGGCTCAACTTCACGCCCGGACCGATCCAGACCGCCACGCCGCTCATCATGTTCTGCTTCGTGTTCGGCCTGTCGATGGACTACGAGGTGCTGCTGCTGAGCCGCGTGCGCGAGGAGTACGAGCGGACCGGGCATACCGCCCGCGCGGTGGCCGAGGCGCTCGAGTCCACCGGACGGCTCATCACCGGCGCGGCCGCCATCATGGCCGCGGTGTTCTTCGGTTTCGCCACCGCGGGCTCCGTGATCATCCAGGCGGTCGGCGTCGGCATCGGCCTGGCGGTGGTGATCGACGCCACCATCGTGCGCGCGCTCCTGGTCCCGGCCAGCATGAGCCTCATGGGGCGGTGGAACTGGTGGGCTCCCGCGCCGCTCGCCCATCTCTACCGCCGCCTGGGGCTGGCCAAGCGCAGCTCCAATGCCGAAGCCGTCCCCCGATAGCCCGCCGCCTCCGCCGTCCCCGCTGATCCGCTATCACGCCGCCGGGCCGGTGACCACCGAGTACCGCGTCGGACTGTGCGCGTGGCAGGACAAGAGCATGATCCAGGAGGGGGCGTTCTATCCGATCAAGAGCATGAAGGCGGAAGACCGGCTCTGGTGGTACAGCCGCTTCTTCGACACCGTCGAGGTCAACTCCACCTTCTACGCGCCCCTCTCCGCCCAGAACGCGGTGCTCTGGGTGAAGCGGACGCCGCCCGGCTTCCTGTTCAGCGTCAAGGCCTACGCGCTGCTCACCGGGCATCGCCTCGACGCGGGCCGGCTGCCCCCGCCGCTCGAGGAGATGGTGCCCCGGCGCGCCCGACCCAACGCGCGCGGCCAGTGGGAGAACGCGGTCTTCGGCGAGGACGCGCGTGAGTGGGCCTTCGCGATGTTCCGCGAAGCGCTGCAGCCCCTCGCCGATGCCGGCAAGCTGGGCTACGTGCTCTTCCAGATGGCGCCGTGGGTCAAGTACGGGGAGCGCGCGCTCGCCTATCTGGCCTCGTTGCCCGCGCGCCTGCCGGGCGCCACCATCGCGGTGGAGTTCCGCGATCGCTCCTGGCTGCCGGACCACGTCGAGGAGACGCTGAGCCTGTTGACCAAGCGCGGGCTGGTCTACGTCTCGGTGGACGTCCCGCGCACGCCCGCTTCCGTGGCCACGACGGTGGCGCTCACCGCGCCCACCGCCATCCTGCGGCTCCACGGGCGTAATCGCGAGGGCTTCATGAAGCAGCTGCGGGGCCAGGCTCCGAGCGTGGCCGAGAAGTTCGGTTACCTCTACAACCGCGAGGAGCTGGCCGGCATCGTGGCCCGCGGGCGCGCCCTCGACGGGCAGGCCCAGCGCGTCTACTTCAAGCTCAACAACAACGTGGGCGACGCTCCCGCCATCAACGGGGAGCAGATCAAGGAGCTGCTGGGGCTCGAGACGGCCGACCGCCCCGCGGTGCGGGAGCAGTGGCGGAGCCGGCGCCGGGCGGGCCCGCTCCCGCGCCCTGAAGGCCCGGAATCCGCCCCGGAATCCACATGATAGAATGGCGCATCCAAACGGGGGCGGAGGGGCGGCGAATGCCGATTTACGAGTACGAATGCCAGGGCTGTCGCCGGCGAATTAGCTTGCTCATTCGCACGGTTCAGGCCGCCCAAGGCCCGCGATGTCCGCGCTGTGGCAGCGCCGAGCTGTCGCGCTTGATGTCACGTTTCGCCACCGTGAAGTCCGAAGACGCCCGCCTCGATTCCCTCGCAGACCCCTCCAGCCTCGGTGACCTCGACGAGAACGACCCCCGGAGCGTGGCCCAGTTCGTCAAGAAGATGGGTCACGAGATGGGGGAGGATCTCGGCGAGGACCTCGACGCCGCGATGGACGAGGCGATGGACGAGGAGGGGGGCGGGTCGGGGGCGGGCGGGCCAGAAGACGGCGAGGGCAGCCTCATGGATCCGGGCGGCGACGACGATGCGCGGGACCTCTAGCGCGGTGGAGCGTGGGGGACCCCTAGACCGATGAAGATCGACGTCCTGCCCGGCCTCGACTCCCTCGACGAGGCGCGCTGGAACGGGCTGGTCGACCGCTCGCGCCTGCCGTCCGTGTTCCTCACCTGGCAGTGGCAGAGCGAGTGGAGCCGGGCCTTCGCGGCCCGCTCCCTCCAGATCCTGGTCGCGACCGATGCCGACGGCGCGCTCGGCGGCCTGCTCCCGCTCTACGAGGAGGCGCCGGGCCGGCAGCGCATCATCGGCGGGGTGGACATCTCCGACTACCTGGATGCGATCGCGGTGAACGGGCGCGAAGAGGAGGTCTGGCACGCGCTGCTCCAGCACCGCGCGCCCCAGCCGGCCGAGTGGGACCTGCACGGCATCCGGGCCGCCTCGGCCACCGCGACCCTCGTGCCCGCGCTGGCGCCCGCCTACGGGCTGGCCGCCGTGGTGGAGCGGGAGGACCGCTGTCCGGTGCTGGCGCTGCCGAAGAGCTGGGACGAGTATCTCGGGCGGCTCTCCGGCAAGGACCGCCACGAGCTGAGGCGGAAGATGCGGCGGCTCGAGCGCGAGCTGCCGGGCGCGACCGTGCGCTCGCACGGCCTCGCGGCCGGCTGGGACGACGCCATGACGCGCTTCCTGACCCTGCACCGGCTCTCCAAGGTGGGCAAGGCGCGCTTCATGGACGAGCGGATGGAGCGCTTCTTCCGCTCGGCCACCGCCGCCCTCGCGGCCGCGGGGTGGATGCGGCTCTGGTTCCTCGAGTTCGAGGGCGCGCCGGTCGCCGCCTTCCTGTGCCTCGAGTACACGGGCCGCGTCGGCCTCTACAACTCGGGCTTCGATCCCGCGCGCGCCGTGCTCGCGCCGGGCATCGTGCTGCTCGCCCACGTCGTCCGCGACGCGATCGAGCGCGGGTTCCCCACCTTCGATTTCCTGCGCGGCGAGGAGCCCTACAAGTACGGCTTCGGGCCCTCGCCCGAAGACGTGCTCAACGTGCGGATCGCCCCGTGAAGCTCTCGGTCGCCATGCTCTCGGTGCACACGTGCCCCCTGGCCGCCCTCGGGGGCAAGGAGACGGGGGGCATGAACGTCTACGTGCGGCAGACCGCGCGCGAGCTGGGCCGCATGGGCCTCCACGTGGACGTCTTCACTCGCTCGCAGAACGCCACCATTCCTCGAATCGTCGAGCTGGGGCCGGGGGCCCGCGTCGTCCACCTGCCCGCCGGGCCGGAGGCCCCGATGCCCCGGGAGGCGCTCCACCGCCATCTCGATGAGTTCACCGCCGGCGTGGAGGGCTTCGCGCGGGAGCACGCCATCCACTACGACCTGATCCACTCCCACTACTGGCTGTCCGGGGTGGCGGGGCTGCGCCTGCGCGAGCAGTGGGGGACGCCGCTCGTCCAGATGTTCCATACCCTCGGGCGACTCAAGAACGTGGTGGCCCAGACACCCGCGGAGCGGGAGCCCTCGCTCCGGATCGACGAGGAGGCGCGCATCGTCGCGCAGGCTGATCGCATCGTGGCGGGCAACGTGGTGGAGCGGGCGCACCTCGTCTGGTACTACGGCGGGCGCACCGACCGGATCGCGGTGATCCCGTGCGGGGTGGACACCGAGCTGTTCCAGCCGATGGACCCCGCCAAGGCCAAGGACCTGCTCGAGCTGCCGCCGGATCCGCTGCTCCTCTACGTCGGGCGGCTCCAGCCCATAAAGGGTCTCGAGACCCTCCTCGAGGCCATGACCGAGGTGCCGGAGCCGGCATGCCTGCTCGTCGTGGGCGGCGAGCACGACGAGCCGGAGAACGGGCACGGGGCGGCCCTCCGCCAGCGCGTGGCCGCGCTCGGCCTGGCGAAGCGCGTGCGGTTCCTCGGCGCGCAGCCGCAACGGCGGCTCCGGCTCTTCTACGCCGCCGCGGACGCCACCGTGATGCCGTCCTACTACGAGTCGTTCGGCATGGTCGCGCTGGAGGCGATGGCCTGCGGCAGCCCGGTGGTCGCCTCCCGCGTGGGCGGGTTGACCACCACGGTGCAGGACGGCCTCACCGGCCGGCTCGTTCCCGAGGGCGATCCCGCCGCGCTCGCCGCCGCGATCACCTCACTGCTCGACAGCCCGGAGGGCCGGCGCCTCGGCCAGCAGGCCACCCGGTGGGCCGCCGAGCACCGCTGGCCGTGCGTGGCCGAAGCGGTGTGCCGCCTCTACTCCGAGCTGCGCCCGGCCGCCGAGCAGCATCTCCCCCACGCCCGCTGCGGGAGCTGGCCATGACGTCGCCGCGCTCCAAACCCGTCGCGGTGAATGGCCGCCGCTACGCCTGGCCGGATCGGCCGCTGGTCGTGGTGTGCGTCGACGGTTGCGAGCCCGACTACGTGCGGCAGGCCATCGCGGTGGGCGAGATGCCGTATCTCGCCGGGGCTCTGGCCAGCGGGACCGAGCGCCTGGCCGACTGCGTGGTGCCGAGCTTCACGAATCCCAACAATCTCTCCATCGTCACCGGCGTGCCGCCGGCGGTGCACGGCATCTCCGGCAACTACTTCTTCGATCGCGAGGCGGGGGCGGAGGTCATGATGAACGACCCACGCTACCTGCGCTGCGGGACCATCCTGGCCGCCTTCGCCCAGGACGGCGCGCGCGTGGCGGTGGTCACCGCCAAGGACAAGCTGCGGCGGCTGCTGGGCCATGAGATGTCGGGCATCTGCTTCTCGGCCGAGAAGGCGAACGAGACCACCGCGAGGGAGCACGGCATCGCGGACGGCCTCGGTCTGGTGGGGATGCCGCTGCCCTCGGTGTACAGCGCCGACCTGTCGGAGTTCGTCTTCGCGGCCGGAGTCAAGCTCATGGAGTCGGTGCGCCCCGAGATCATGTACCTCTCCACCACGGACTACGTGCAGCACAAGCACGCCCCCGGATCGCCAGAGGCCAACAGCTTCTATGGCATGATGGACGGCTACTTCGCCAAGCTGGCCGGCCTCGGCGCCACTCTCGCGATCACCGCCGACCACGGCATGAACGCCAAGACCGACGCGGCGAGCCGGCCGCGCGTGATCTACCTGCAAGACCATCTCGACGAGTGGCTCGGCGCGGCGCGCTCGCGCGTCATCCTGCCCATCACCGACCCCTACGTCGTGCACCACGGGGCCCTCGGCTCCTTCGCCACCGTCTACTTGCCCGAGGACGCGGAGGCGGAGAGCCTGCGTCAGCGCGTGGCGAGCCTGGCCGGGATGGAGGTGGTGCTGGGGCGGGATGCGGCGTGCCGCCGCTTCGAGCTGCCGCCCGACCGCGTGGGCGACCTGGTGGCGGTGTCCGAGCGTCACGTGGTGATCGGTACGAGTGCGTCCCGCCACGACCTCTCCGGCCTCGACGCCCCGCTGCGCTCCCACGGCGGGATCAGCGAGCAGACCGTACCCCTGCTACTGAACCGGCCGACGGTCGACGTGCCTTCCGACCGCCGTCTGCGGAACTTCGACATCTTCGACCTGGCCCTGAATCACGTGGCCTGAACGAGTGTCCGCGATTGGGGGAGTGCGGGGGCCATTTCTTGGCCCCCGCAGATGAAAAATGGCCAGTCTTTCGGCCGCGCGCGTCGTCATAATCGGCGGCGGCATCGTCGGGACCAGCGTCGCGTATCACCTGACGCAGCTCGGCTGGCGCGATGTGGTGCTGCTGGAGCAGGGGAGCCTCTCCTGCGGGACCACGTGGCACGCGGCGGGCCTCGTCGGCCAGCTCCGCTCCTCGAGCAACCTCACCCGCCTGATCGGCTACAGCGTCGAGCTCTACGGGCGCCTCGAGGCCGAGACCGGCCAGTCGACCGGTTGGAAGCGATGCGGCAGCGTGAGCGTCGCGCGGACCGCGGAGCGCATGGTGCAGCTCCGGCGCAACGCGTCGGTGGCCAACTCCTACGGCATCGAGGCCCACGTGATCAGCCGGGAAGAAGCCGGGGCCCGCTATCCGCTGATGCGGGTCGACGATCTGGTCGGCGCGGTGTGGATCCCGGGTGACGGCAAAGCCAACCCGGCCGACGTCACCCAGGCACTGGCGCGCGGAGCGCGCGCGGGCGGCGCGCGGCTGCTCGAGGGTGTCAAGGTCACCGGCGTCGATGTGGTCCGAGGCCGGGTGGCTCGCGTCGAGACATCGAAGGGGCCGATCGCCACCGAGATCCTGGTGAACTGCGCGGGCATGTGGGCGCGGGAGCTCGGTCGCATGAGCGGCGTGACCGTTCCCCTGCACGCCTGCGAGCACATGTACATCGTCACCCAGCCCATCGTGGGCGTCTCCTCCGATCTGCCCGTGCTGCGCGATCCCGACGGCCACATCTACGTCAAGGAAGAGGTGCGGGGACTCCTGATGGGCGGCTTCGACCCCTGGGCGAAACCGTGGGGGACCGACGGCATCCCGGAGGGCTTCGCCTTCGGGACGCTCAAGGAGGACTGGGAGAAGTTCGAGATCCTGATGACCAATGCTCTGACGCGCCTGCCCGCGCTCGAGACGGCCGAGGTACGCACGTTCATGAACGGCCCGGAGTCCTTCACCCCCGACAACTACTTCATCCTGGGCGAGGCCCCCGAGGTACGGCGCTACTACGTCGGCGCCGGATTCTGCTCGGGCGGCATCGCGGCGGCGGGCGGGGCCGGGCGCGCGCTCGCGGAGTGGATCGTGGAGGACCGGCCGCCGATGGATCTCTGGCAAGCCGACATCCGGCGCTTCGCGCCCTTCCACGGGGACCGCCGCTTCCTGCGCGAACGGGTCAGCGAGATCGTGGGCGTGCACTACAACATCGCGTTCCCGAACCGCGAGCTCACGAGCGGCCGGGGGCTGCGCCGTTCTCCCCTCCACGAGCGTCTGCGCGACCGGCGCGCCGCGTTCGGCGCCAAGATGGGCTGGGAGCGGGCCAACTGGTTCGCGCCGGAAGGGGTCGCGCCGGAGCCGGTGTATTCCTTCGGTCGGCAGAACTGGTTTCCGCATTCGGCCGCCGAGCATCGCGCGGCCCGGGAGGCGGTGGCCCTCTTCGACCAGACGTCGTTCGCCAAGCTTCGGCTGGACGGTGCCGATGCCGAGGCGGTGCTGCAGCGGCTCTGCGCCAATGACGTGGCGGTCCCGCCCGGTCGCATCGTCTACACCGGCATGCTGAACGAGTGCGGCGGCTTCGAGAGCGACCTGACCGTGACGCGCCTCTCCCGCGACGCGTACCTGATCGTCACCGGCTCCGCCCAGCGGACGCGCGATCTCGACTGGATCCGGCGACACCTGCCCGAAGGAGCACGGGCCGCGGTCAGTGACGTCACCGACGCGTACGCGGTGCTCGGGCTGATGGGGCCGCGCTCGCGCGACCTGCTCGCGCGCGTGTGCGGCGCCGATCTCGGCAACGACGCCTTCCCCTTCGCGACCTCACGGGAGATCGGGATCGACGGCGCCACCGTGCGCGCCTCGCGCATCACCTATGTGGGCGAGCTGGGCTGGGAGCTCTACCTGCCGGCGCAGGAGGCGGGCCGCGTGTACGATGCCTTGTGGGAGGCGGGCCGGGAGCTGGGCCTGCGCGACGCGGGATACTATGCGATGGAATCACTTCGGATGGAGAAGGCGTACCGGGCGTGGGGGCGGGAGGTCACCACCGACGACACGCCGTGGGAGGCCGGCCTCGGCTTCGCGGTGCGGCTCGACAAGCCGGCGTCGTTCATCGGCCGGGAAGCGCTGCTGAGCCGGCGGGAGCAGCCGCTCACCAAGCGCCTGCTGACGTTCGTGCTGGAGGACGAGGCCGCCCTGCCGTGGGGCGACGAGCCGATCCTCCGGGACGGCCGCGTGGTGGGGGCGGTCACCTCGGCCGCCTTCGGGCACACCCTGGGCCGCGCGGTGGCCATGGGCTACGTCCGTGATCCGGACGGGGTGGACGGGCGGTACATCGAGACCGGCGCCTTCGCGCTGGACATCGGGGGCGACCGCGTCGCGGCGCGGGCCGGGCTCGCCGCGCCTTACGATCCCCGCGCGCTACGCGTGAAGAGGTGAACATGGACGAGACGCACCGCGAGCCGTTTCTCCTGACGCCCGGACCGCTCACCACCACGCGCGCCACCAAGGAAGCCATGCTGCGCGACTGGGGATCGCGGGACGGCGAATTCATAGCCATGAACGCGCGGGTGCGCCGCCGCCTGCTGGAGCTGGTCTCGGCCGAAGGCAGTCACGTCTGCGTGCCGCTCCAGGGCAGCGGCACCTTCGTCGTCGAGGCCATGATCGGCACCCTGGTGCCGCCAAACCGCAAGCTCCTCGTGCTTGTCAACGGCGCGTACGGGCGGCGCATGGTGCGCATGTGCGAGTACTACCGCCGCGCCTGCGTGACGCAGGAGACCGCGGAGGACCAGCCGGCCGATCCGGCGGCGCTCGATGCCCGTCTGGCCGGCGATCCGGCGGTGACTCACGTGGTGGTGGTCCACTGCGAGACGACCTCGGGGGTGCTCAACCCGGTCGAGGAGATCGCGGCGGTGACGGCCCGCCACCGCCGCCGCCTGCTCATCGACGCCATGAGTGCCTTCGGTGCCATCCCGCTCGACGCGCGCCGGACCCCGTTCGACGCGGTGGTGGCCTCTGCCAACAAGTGCCTCGAGGGCGTGCCGGGCGTGGGTTTCGCGATCGTCAGGCGCGAGGCCCTGGAAGAGGCGCGCGGTCAAGCTCCCTCTCTCAGCCTGGACCTGCACGACCAGTGGACGTCGATGGAGAAGAACGGCCAGTGGCGCTTCACCCCGCCCACCCACGTGATCGCCGCGCTGGACCGGGCGCTCGACCAGCACGCGGCCGAGGGCGGGGTGGCCGGGCGGGGGGGCCGCTACCGCCGGAACTGCGACCAGCTCGTCGCCGGCCTCCGCGCCCTGGGCTTCGAGACGCTCCTGCCCGATCGGCTGCAGGCGCCGATCATCGTCACGGTGCACATGCCGGCCGACCCCAAGTTCCACTTCGAGACGTTCTACGAGCGGCTCGGCCAGCGCGGCTACGTGATCTACCCCGGCAAGCTCACGGTGGCCGACAGCTTCCGCATCGGCTGCATCGGCGCCCTCGGCGACGCCGAGATGCGCGGCGTTCTCCAGGCGATCCGCGAGGTCATCGCCGAGCTCGGTGTGACCTCCTGCGCCCCCGCGCGCTCCGAGGGCTGAATCGGGTAGCTTCGCTTCTGGTATTCGCTCGGCTCGCCTTTGGCTGCGCCTCGCCGTGCCACATGCTAGACTCGCCGGCTAATGGAGGCCCTCCTCGACGTTCGTAGTCTGCGTACCCAGTTCCACACCTCCGCGGGCGTCATCCGCGCCGTGGATGGCGTCTCGTGGGACGTCCGCAAGGGCGAGACCGTCGCCCTGGTCGGGGAGTCGGGCTGCGGCAAGTCGGTCAGCGCGCTCTCGGTGCTGCGCCTCGTGTCCGCGCCCGCCGGGCGGATCGTGGACGGTGAGATCATCTTCAAGGGCCGGAATCTCCTTTCGCTGCCCGAGGAGGAGATGCGGCGGATCCGGGGGCGGGAGATCGGCATGATCTTCCAGGAGCCGATGACCTCGCTGAACCCCGTGCTCACCATCGGCCGCCAGCTCACCGAGACGCTCGAGACCCATCTCGGCACGACGAGCGCCCAGGCCGAGGCGCGCGCGGCGGAGCTGCTCTCCCTGGTCGGCATCACAGACGGGGCGCGGCGGCTCGGCCAGTATCCGCACCAGTTCAGCGGCGGCATGCGGCAGCGGATCATGATCGCGATGGCGCTGTCCTGCGACCCGGCGCTCGTCCTGGCCGACGAGCCGACCACCGCGCTGGACGTGACCATCCAGGCCCAGATCCTCGAGCTCATGAAGAGTCTCTCGCGGAGGCTGGGTGTCGCGATGCTGATCATCACCCACAACCTGGGGGTGGTGGCCCGCTATGCCGACCGGGTCAACGTGATGTACGCGGGCAAGATCGTCGAGCGGGCGACCGCGCGAGAGCTCTACGCGAATCCGCGCCACCCCTACACGCTCGGGCTGCTTCGCTCGGTGCCCCGCCTCGATGAGCCGCGGCGGGCGAGGCTCCAGCCGATCCCCGGGCAGCCGCCCGACCTGTCCCGGCTGCCGGTTGGCTGCTCGTTCGCGCCTCGCTGCGCCTACGCGGTCGACCGCTGTCGTGAGCAGCCGCCGCCCCTCGAGGAGGTGGCCGACGCCCACGTCTCCGCCTGCTGGCTCGCCAAGGACCTCCGCACCCTGGTCCCCGCCTGAGGCCATGGCGCAGCGCGACGGACCCTCGGCTGAATGGACGCCCCGATGAGCCCGAAGGGCGAAGAGGCCACGGCGCAGCGCGACGGACCCTCGCCGGAAACCATCCTGGAAGTCACGAACCTGGTCAAGCACTTCCAGATCGGTGGCGGGCTGTTCGGGGGGCGCCCTGGGGTAGTGAAGGCGGTGGACGGCGTGAGCTTCCAGATCCACCGCGGCGAGACGCTGGGCCTGGTCGGCGAGTCGGGCTGCGGCAAGACCACCACCGGCCGCTGCATCCTGCGCCTCGAGCTGCCGACCAGCGGAGAGGTCATCTTCGAGGGCCGGGATCTCGCGAAGCTCTCCAACAACGAGCTGCGGGCGATGCGCCGGCGTATGCAGGTGATCTTCCAGGACCCCTACAGCTCGCTGAATCCCCGCATGACCGTGGGGCAGATCATCGCCGAGCCGCTGGCCGTGCACGACATCGTGCCGGACCGGGCGGCCCGCGCGGCCCGGGTCCAGGACCTGCTCCGCCACGCGGGCCTGCTGCCGGCCATGGCCAGGCGCTACCCCCACGAGCTCTCCGGCGGGCAGCGCCAGCGCGTCGGCATCGCCCGGGCGCTGGCCATGGAGCCGAGCCTGATCATCTGCGACGAGCCGGTCTCGGCGCTGGACGTCTCGATCCAGGCCCAGATCATCAATCTGCTCGAGGACCTGCAGGCCGAGTTCGGGCTGACCTATCTCTTCGTCGCGCACGATCTCTCGGTCGTGCGCCACATCTCCGACCGCGTCGCGGTCATGTATCTCGGCAAGATCGTCGAGATCACCGACCGCAAGTCCCTCTACGAGGATCCGCAACACCCCTATACCAAGGCCCTCCTCTCCGCCGTCCCCATCCCGGACCCAGCCGTCGAGGCCGGCCGGGAGCACGTGGTGCTGGGCGGGGAGGTCCCGAGCCCGCTCAATCCACCTTCGGGCTGCGTTTTTCACCCCCGCTGCCCCATCGCGGTGGACGACTGCCGGCGAGTCGTACCCGAGCTCCGGGAGATCAAGCCCGGGCACCTCGCAGCCTGTATCCGCCTTTGAGGAGGCCGCCGACCGGCTTGACAGCGAGGGTGCGTGCCCGCTAAAGTACCGAAACGTAGGCGGAACCAAGACCCACCCTTACGGATTGATTCCTCGAACGGTTCGATCGCCCATCTCACCGGGGAGGTGGCCAATGCGCCATCGCAACACGTGGATCTTCTCTTCTCTCGTCGCCGTCGCCCTCGTGGTGTCCGCGGGCTGGATGGTCTCCGCCGTCGCCCAGGACAAGCCGCGCTCAGGAGGGGAGCTGGTCTTCGTGGTCCCGTCGGAGCCGCCCTCCTACGACGCGCACGCCGAGGAGACCTTCGGCGTCATCCATCCGATGGCGCCGCTGTACAGCACGCTCCTCAAGGTCGATCCGTTCGACAAGACCGGGACCAAGCCGGTGGGCGACCTCGCGGAGTCCTGGACGGTCGCCAAGGACGGCCTCGTCTACACCTTCAAGCTGCGTCACGGCGTGAAGTTCCACGACGGCGCGGACATGACCTCGAAGGACGTCAAGGCCTCCTACGACAAGATCATCTTCCCGCCCGCCGGGGTGAAATCGCTGCGCAAGGAATCGTACCGGTCGGTCGAGGTCGTGGAGGCTCCCGACCCGTATACGGTCCGCTTCCGGCTCAAGTACCCCGAGTCCTCCTTGCTGCTGAACCTGGCGTCGCCCTGGAACTGGATCTACAAGGCCGATCTCCTGGCGAAGGACATGCACTGGTACGACAAGAACGTCATGGGCACCGGCCCCTTCACCTTCGTCGAGCACGTCAAGGGCTCGCACCTGGTGGGCAAGAAGAACCCGAACTACTGGGACAAGGGCAAGCCGTACCTCGACAGCTACCGGGCGATGTTCGTGACCTCGTCGGCCGCCCAGGTGGCGGCCATCCGTGGGGAGCGGGCGCATATCCAGTTCCGCGGCTTCAGCCCGGCCGAGCGTGATCAGCTCACGCAGGCGCTGGGTAGCAAGATCACGGTGCAGGAGAGTCCGTGGGACTGCCTGAACTTCGTCTCCATGCACCACGAGAAGAAGCCCTTCGACGACAAGCGGGTGCGCCGGGCGCTCTCGCTGGCCCTCGACCGCTACGAGGCTTCACAGAAGCTCTCCAAGATCACGATCGTGAAGGACGTCAGCGGCGTCCAGGTGCCGGGCACGCCGTACGCGGCGACCCCCGCGGAGCTGGAGAAGCTCACCGGCTACGGTCGGGACATCGGGGCGGCGCGCGCCGAGGCCAAGCGGCTCCTCCGCGAGGCGGGCGTGCCCGACGGCTTCGCCTTCACCTTCAAGAACCGGGGCATCCCGCACCCCTACGAGCCGATCGGGATCTGGCTGGTGGACCAGTGGCGGCAGATCGGCCTGAACGTCAAGATGGAGATGATCGAGGCCTCGGCCTACCATCCCATGCTCAAGCGTGGAGACTTCGAGGTCGCGATGGATTTCCAGTGCGGGTTCATCGTGGAGCCGGACCTGGACCTGGCCCGCTTCGTCAGCGCCTCCGACGCCAACTACGGCAAGCACAAGGACAAGGTGATCGACGAGCTGTATCAGAAGCAGGCGCGGGCCGGCGACTTCGAGGAGCGCAAGCGGCTGGTGCGCGCGTTCGAGAAGCGCCTGCTCGACGAAGAGGTGCACGTCCTCTGGACGCTCCAGTGGCACCGGATCATCCCGCACAGCGCGAAGGTCAAGGGCTGGACGGTCACGCCCAGCCACTACCTGAACAACCAGCTCGACACGGTCTGGCTGTCGGAGTAAGCGGAGGCGACGGCCGGCCCGGGCTGGACCCCAGCTCATGTGGAAGTACCTGCTGAAGCGCTTCCTCCTCATGTTTCCCACCCTGGTCGGGGTGGCGATCGTGACGTTCATTCTCATCCGCGTCATTCCCGGTGACGTGGTCGAGCTCCGGCTCGCGGGCGACCGCGGAGCCGCCTCCCAGGCGGCGATCGACCAGGAGCGCGCGCGGTTCGGCCTCGATCAGCCCATCTGGAAGCAGTTCGCGGTCTGGATGGCCGGAGTTGGCCGGCTCGATTTCGGCACCTCGATGTGGACGGGTTCGTCGATCTGGGACGAGATCAAGCTGCGCTTCGCCCTGTCCCTGCAAGTGGCGATCATGGCCACCGTCGTGGCGGTGGTCCTCGCGGTGCCCTTGGGCCTTCTCGCCGCGCTGAAGCAGGACACGTGGGTGGACTACGCGGTACGCATCTTCTCCATCGCGGGCCTGGCCATCCCGTCCTTCTGGCTCGGTATCCTGTTCATCCTGGCGTTCCTGATCGTTTTCAAGTGGCTGCCCCCCATGGTCTACACCCCGTTCTGGGTGAGCCCGTGGCAGAACATGCAGCAGCTCATCTGGCCGGCGCTGGCGGTCGGCTACCGGTACTCGGCGGTGGCCACGCGGATGACCCGTTCCGCGATGCTCGAGGTGCTACGCGAGGACTACGTCCGGACGGCACGGGCGAAAGGCCTCGTCCAGCGGCTCATCCTGATCCGGCACGCGCTCAAGAACGCCATGCTACCGGTGCTGACCGTCATCGCGCTCGAGTTCGCGTTCCTGATCGGCGGCCTCGTGGTCACCGAGCAGGTCTTCAACTTGAACGGGATCGGGCTGCTCTTCGTGCAGGCGGTGGCCCACCGCGACTACACCCTGATCCAGGCCCTGGTGATGCTGGTCGCCGGTATCTTCATCGTCGTGAACTTCTTCATGGACGTCATGTACGCCTGGCTCGACCCGCGCATCCGGTACCGCTAAGAACAATGCGCAGCCACACTACAGAGGGGCGTCGCTTGCGACGCCCGTACCATCAAATAGAGGGCGATGGCAACCACTTCACGGATCGACCAGAGGTAACCGAGGGCGATGGCAACGACTTCACGGGCCGTCCCGAGATAGAGTAAGACCGTGGCAATCACCTCGCCGATCGACCAGGCGGCCCCCGCGACCGCCGAACCCTCGTCGAGCGCCCGCGCGTGGGCCGCGGTGCGCGACTTCTCGCGCCGGCGCACCCTCGGCGCGGTGGGCGCGGTGGTGGTGCTGATCATGATCCTGGTCGGCACCTTCGCGGGCCCGCTGGCCCCCTACGACCCGGTGGCGGTGGATTTTGGCGCCATGCTGACCAAGCCCAGTGCCGCGCACTGGCTCGGCACCGACGCCTTCGGCCGCGACGTGCTCTCGCGGCTCATCTACGGCTCGCGCACCGCGCTCCTGGTAGGCTTCGGGGCCGCGCTCCTCGGGGCCACGCTGGGCGCCGTCCTCGGCGTGGGTAGCGCCTACTTCGGCGGGCTCGTGGATCTCTACCTGCAGCGGCTCATGGACATCTTCCTGTCGTTCCCGCTCATCATCCTGGCCTTGGCCCTGGTGGCGATCCTCGGTAACAGCATCCCGAACGTGATCATGGCGATCACGGTTCCGATGATCCCGCGGGCCGCGCTCGTCATCCGCTCCTCGGCCCTGACGATTCGCGAGATGCCATACGTGGACGCGGCGCGGGCGGCCGGTTTCGGGCACACCCGCATCATCCTGCGCCACATGCTGCCCAACGTGGTCGCATCGTACCTCATCATGCTCACCGCGTTCCTGAGTCAGGCGATCCTCGCGGAGGCTTCGCTCTCGTTCCTCGGCCTCGGTGTGCAGGAGCCGACGCCCGCGTGGGGGCTCATGCTGCGAGGCGCCGCGGTGGACTTCGCGGAAGCGGCGCCATGGATGGCGCTGTTCCCCGGCCTCTCCATCAGCCTCGCCGTCTTCGCCTTCAACCTCTTCGGCGACTCCCTCCGCGACGCGCTGGACCCCAAGCTCCGGACGCTTTAGCGGGCGGGTCAAACGCCTTGACACCTGTGGTGCAAGTTGGTAGAAATATGTGGGTTTCCACACGGTTTTCCCGGGTCACCGGTTAACAGGAGGCCGGAATGGCGTATATCATCGCTGAGCCCTGCATCAACGTGAAGGACAAGGCCTGCGTCGAGGTCTGCCCGGTGGACTGCATCTACGAGGGCGAGACCATGCTCTACATCCACCCGGATGAGTGCATCGACTGCGGGGCGTGCGAGCCGGTCTGCCCGGTGAAAGCGATCTTCGCGGAAGACGAGACCCCGGCCGACTGGAAGAACTTCATCGAGCTGAACAAGCAGTTCTTCAAGGACAACCCGGGCGTCAAGCCGGCCACCAAGGCGTAGCCGGGCCGCCGCACGCTCGCGTACCAACTGGAACCCGCCGCGCGCGGGTTCCTTTTCTTTTGCCCACGTGTCCTGCCTATGCGCGGCGGCAGCCGAGCGGGAGGGCTGCACACGGCCCGGTGCAGGCGGTCGGGCTCGCCCGCGGATCTCCGCGCAATTCATCACGCCGAGGCGTGGCACGGGCCTTGCGGTGTTCGTCGCGCATGACAGCGCTCATGCACGCTCCCGAGCCCGCTCCGCGGCCCTCACCCCCGCGCATGCCGAAGGGATTGTCCGACACCGCCGCCTTGCCCGACGCGCCCGCGCGGCCGCTGCCCGGCTTCCACGGGGCCGTCTCCGACTTCAAGCGCCGGCTCATCGAGGCGACGCTTACCCAGGCCGGCGGCAACCGCACGCGCGCCGCGCGGGCGCTCGGCCTGCAGCGCACGTATCTGTTCGGGTTGTACCCGTCAGGCTAGTGAGGACTTCGCCGGCGAGGAGGCGGTTGAGGGCGACGACGCCCTGGAAGCGGAAGCCCCTGCGGCCGTCGGTGTGCTTGACCGGCTCGACGTTGATGAGGCGGCCGTCGAGGAGTTTGCGAAGCGCGGCGCGGGCCTGCTGGACGTTGTCGGCGAGCAGGGCGCGCACGTCAGCGGCATAGGCGCGGAGGTCGCGCTTGATCCGCTCCGCATCCAGTGAAGCGGGGGCTGCGGCGTTGGTGAGGGCGGCGAGCTCGGTGGTGAGAGCGTCCTTGCGCTGCCGGTCGGCCTCGATCTTGGCGCGCAGCTCGGGCATGGCCCCCTGGCCGTCCAGGAAGGCGTCGAGGCTGCGGTCAATGCGATGCTGGACCTGGACGAGGTCTCGCTCGACCTGCGCGCGGTGGTCGAGGACATGCTGCTGGCCGGCCTGGAGCCGGGCGAGCGCACGGCCAACTGCGGCTTCCAGGAGCCGGTCGTCGAGGACCTCGGCGAGCGCGGCGACCAGGGCCCGGTCGAGGGCCTCCACGCGCACGAGGACGTCGTTGGCGCACTTGGCTTCACCCCGGTTGTCGCGGGTGGCGCACAGGTAGGAGCGGACGATCACACGGTTCGGCTGGGTCCCGTGGCGCCGATGCGTGACGCGGATGCTGCCGCCGCAGACGCAGCGCCCGAAGCCCGTCCACAGGTAGTTCGAGTGGCCGTCGTGCCAGGACGGGCGGCCGAGCAGGCGTCCGGTCGTGGGGCTGCGGGGGTACGAGCGCCGGCGGCAGTGGCGGCGGGCCTGGACCCGCGCCCAGAGGTCCTCGCTGATGATCCGCAGGGCAGGGGCTTCGACGCGCTCCCATTCTTTCGGCGCGCGGAGGCGGTTGGTTTTCCGGCCCTTGCGCACGATGTTCTGCGAGCGGCCCCAGACGACGACGCCGCGATAGACCTCGTTGCGGAGCATGTACTTGACGCCGGCCTGGGCCCAGCCCCGCACGCGAGGGGCGGGGACGCCCCCGGCGTTCAGCCGGTGGGCGATGGTGAGAGAGCCGATCCCCTCCGCGTACATCGTGAAGATCCGCACGACGACGGCGGCCTGCTCTGGGTTGATGCGGCGAACCGTGTACGAAGGCTTGCCGCCCGGACCGTGCACGGGCGCGTTGTCGTACCCGTAAATCTTCGCACCGGCCACCTGTCCGGCTCGCACCCGCCGACGGGCTGCGTCGAACACGCGCCTGGACGTCTGCCGTCGCTCGGAGGCCGAGGAGAAACTCCGGAGGAATGTCATGGCCTGCGCCACTTCGTCTTCGACGCTGATCTCCTGGTCGTCGAGGTAGGAGAAGATCCTGACTCCGCTCTCGGCGATGCGCTTGATGGTGTAGGCCACCTCGATCATGTCGCGGCCGAGCCGGGACTGCTCGGAGACGACGAGGACCTGGAAGGCTCCGGCCTCGGCGTCGGCCACCATGCGGTTGCGCTGCACGAGTTTGGCGTAGGCGGCCCCGCTCACGTTGTCGTCGTAGAAGGCGGGGCCCTGCGACCAGCCCTTCCTGGCGATGTACTCCGCGGCGTGCTCGAGCTGGCGCTCGACGGACTCGCTGGCACCGGAGGCGCCCTTCTCCTGCTCGGTGGACTTCCTGGCGTAGACGGTGGCGATCACCGGGGCCAGCTCCCGTACATTTGGCAGAGAGAGCCGAGGACGATGAGCACGAGCCCGGCCAGCGTGTTCCGCGCACCGGCAATACGCTCCCGAACCTGCGGCAGCTGGCGATTCCTGGGGTCGCCGGGTTCACCGCCCAGCACCACTTGGCCGCGCCACTCCGCCTCGGTTGGGGCGATGAGGAATCCCGAGCCGATCACCAGGGCACCGACGGCCGTCAGCGCGAGACCGATCACGTTCCACCAGCGCACGTCATTAGCGGGCCTCCCTCCGCGTGCGCTTGGCCCACCGGGCGGCGGCGGCCGTCTTGGCGCTCCTGCGGCGGGCGGTCGGACTCAAGGCCTTGGCCCGCGCGATGCCGCCCCGCCGGCCGAGCTCGCGGGCAAGTTCCCGGAGGATCTTCGCCTTCATAGCACCACTTTATATGCCTGCCGGTACGCATTGTCAACTTGGCTCGGGCTGATCACGGGATCGAGGGCATGGGCGCGCAGGTAGGAGGCGACCAGGGCGTCCGCCAGAATGTCGGCCAGGGCGTCGAAGAGCTCCGGCAGCAGCGGGCCCGAGTTCTCGGGGACTGGACGGGGTTCGCTCATCTGCCCGTCCTCATTAGGCGCCACGCCCGGCATTGAAAACGCGGAGCGGGCGAGACGCGTCTGCGGGGGCGGCCAAGGGTTTGCCGGCTAAGGTCATCCCGAAGTCTCCTAGTCGGAGGGCCCGAGCGGCAGGCGCTGGCCCAGTTGTACGAGGTCACACCCGAGGGTGATGAGGACGGCGGTCAGGCAGATGGCACACCGCCACCCCGATGACGGTCCCCCACAGGAGACGCAGAAGCCGGCACGCGGCTCAGGAGCCTCGGTGAGAACTAACAGCGGGATGCTCGTCCGGTCGGTGGCGGTCCACTCGGCAAACTGGCGACGGAAGACCCGAGCCCGGTCGAGGATCATGCGAATCTCGTCTCCAGCCTCTAGGAGGGCCTGATGCTGAGACCGGGGCGCTAGGAGTCGCGGGCGAGCACCATCCCACTTCACAGACCCCCCAGCACGAAGCGCCAGGATCAGGCTCATCAGCCCGGGGGTCATCACAGCGGTACCTCCTCAATGTCCCCCTGGACCCAACGGGGAACACTATCCTCGTCCGCGTCCGGCGCGGCTACCATCGCGTCCGCCGGATGCTCCGAATGAGACTGTGCGGCGATTTTCGCGTCCATCGCGTCCGCCCGGTCCGATCCTTTATTCCGCGCTAGGTTGGCGGCGGACGGCGTTTGAGCGTTTGCGTCCGCCGTTGTGGCCGCCTGGTCTGGCGGACCGGGCGGACGGCGTTCTTCCTCCTCTATCTTCTTCACTCGGACCAGGCGCTTCCGGTCCTTGCCCTCGCGTTCGAAGGTGATGCCAATGCC